>Ga0155266_130_pt1 | contig 27976 bp, 30 predicted proteins | sample RifCSPhighO2_02_FD_106234 | JGI IMG/M metagenome (GOLD analysis project Ga0155266, IMG submission 106234) | Candidatus Peribacteria bacterium RIFCSPHIGHO2_02_FULL_53_20 | reverse complement strand
ATTTGTCTGATGATGCGTAAGTTTGCTTCTCTTGAGTCGCATGACTGACATGGTAGGAGATGAGAGTTTCCTATGTCAGCCCCTTTTATATTGTTCATTACTGAGATAGTGCAGGTTATGCGTCAATTCTGCAAAATTATCGACTTCATGTAATGACCCCTTCGCGATAGTATAAAAATGGTTCTGATGTTTATAGGTTCTCTGAGACGAACCTTCAGCAATATTTGCCGCAATGGACGCGGCAGCAGTACGTATTTGTTTGGTAACACCGAATTGTTCGCTTTGAGGAAACGCTGTTGTAAATTGGTATACCAACAAAGAAAGTTGCTGAGCTTTTTGCCAGACAATCAGCTTTCGGAATCCTTCTGTATTCTTTCGAAATTCCATAGCAGACCAAATTAACGCATTGTCTTAACAGCATCAACCCACCAAACCCAAAAAACCCACCAAACTCACCAAACCCATCACGCCCACTTCTTCGCCTTCAACGCTGCCTTCGCTGCATCCAGCTCGGCTCTCTGCTTCGAGCTTCCCGACCCTTCCGCGATTTTCTCTGTACCGATGATAGCCGCTGAGATGAATTTCTTATCGTGATCGGGTCCCTCTTCGCTAATGACTTCATAATGCGGCGTGACGCCGAGGAGTTCTTGCGCTTTCTCCTGGAACATACTTTTCTCGTCGCGGTGCTTTCCTGCCGCAAGTAATTCCCGCAATCGCACCAGAATAAACTCGCGACAGAAGCGTTCCGCACCGTCGAAACCCTGATCGAGATAGATCGCGCCGATCAATGCCTCAAGCGCATTGGCGAGCGTGGAAGGCTTGTCACGACCGCCACTCGCCTCTTCCCCGCGACTGAGATGCAGATATTCCCCAAGTTTCATTTCGAGCGCCACCGAGGCAAGATGCTCGCCATTCACCAGCGCGGAACGGTAATTCGTGAGTTCGCCCTCTGGTTTATCACTCACACGAAAAAGGTATTCCGTGGCAACCAATTCCAAGACAGCATCACCGAGAAATTCGAAACGTTCATTATGTTTCTTTAAGCCTGACCTGCGGACGGCACTCCTGTGGGTTAACGCTTCAACCAAGAGATCTTTGTCCCGGAACACGACGCCGATGTTTTTCTCCAGAGTAACGAGGGGGGCGGGGGGCATTGAGATCAGTGTATGAGAAATAGTTCTTTCTTGCGAGCATGTAGGGGCATGGCATGCCATGCCCCTACCCCAGAAGGAAAACAGCCTACTTCTTTTCACCATGCGCTATCGCATTCAGCACCCCGTTCACAAACTTTCCGCTCTCGGGTGTCCCAAATTCCTTGGCAATCTCAATCGCTTCATTCATGACCACCGCCGGCGGGGCATCGTTTCCGAAGAGAAGTTCAAAGCATCCGAGAAGCAATGTGCAGCGCGAAACCGGATCCATGCGCTCCAGAGTCCATCCCGGCGCATGTGTCTGCACCATCGCTTTGATCTCCTCTTCTTTGGCAAGCACTCCCGAAAGAAGCGTACCCGCAAATTCGAGATCGGCTTCTCCACTCTGTCCTCCACAATTGCGTTCCAGCGACGCATCCGTATTGATAGGACGTGCATCACGCTCGAAGAGCGTTTGCATGACGGCGATGCGGGAGAGGTGACGGCGGCGAGCCATAGAAATTGAGAATGCAGAATTGAGAATTGAGAATGACCTACGGACAAGAACCGAGGCTAGTATCCTTCATAATTCTCTATTCTCAACTCTCAATTCTCAATTTTTCCGACGATTGGACTCTCAAGCTTTAATCCTCGTAATACCTTTCAAAGCCTTCCCCGATTTATCCTTCGGCGCTGCCGGAACTCCGTACGGAGAATTCATACGGTTTCTGAGCTTCAAAAGCTGCTTTCGTTCGTACGTAGCCTGATGACGGTTGCCATCACTCTTTGCCCGCCGTTTCTTTGGTGTAGGACGTTTGCCCATAGAATTGGGAAAAGCCTAAGGAAAAGACAGAAGGATGTAAAGAAAATAGCCGATTGTTGAATGGTTCAATGGCTCAATGGTTCGGTGCTATTTTATGAGCATCTACCATTCAGCCATTGAACCATTGAATAGCCTTCTCTCGTATCTATCTGCTTTTGATCATTTCTGCTATAATAATGCGATTATGGTCATTCTCGATCTTCTCAAAGAAATCGCATCGGCACTCGTAGCGCATGCATATGCTGCCCCCGTATGTCCCGTGCCGGGGTTTCCCTGTCCAGGATCAGAAAACTTCGCGCAGTGGCTCGGTCGCATCGCGGGAGGGATCGTGGGGTCGCTCCTCGGGATCATCGCGGCGATGCTCATTTTCTACAGCCTGAAACTCGCGGTGAGTGGATCAGATGAAAGCAATGTAACTGAAGTACGCAATTCGTACCTCCATGTGATTTTCGGTGCGGTCCTTGTTGCGGGCGCTGCATTCATCGCTGCGACGGTTCCGGCAAACTCCGCCGTAGCGGTCTCCGGCTCTATAATTACAAACATTCTCGTCCCCATGCGGAACTTCTTCTTCACGATGATCGCAGCGGCACTCACGATCAACATCGCCTTCCAGGGTGCACGCCTCATTACGGCGCAAGATGACGGCGCCGCGGGCACGGCCAGACAGGGCATCCTCAAAGGGGTCATCGGACTTGCGGCTGTACTGCTCACCGGTGTCATGGTGAACGCATTCGGATTTGACAGCATCACGGGTGCTGCAGTCGGCATAAGTTCCCTATCCGCAAGCATGGAACTGGTCGGCATCGGCCGCTTCATCATGACAATTTTCGGAGCACTGGCGGTCGTGTGCATTGTGGTCGCCGGTTTCTTTCTGGTCATTTCGGGAGACGAGCAGCTGAAGGATCGATCAAAGAAGATCATCATCACAACGGCGGTGGCGATCATCGTTGTCATGGCTTCGGCTATCATTCTCAGCGTCTTTTTCTGATGCCTCCTTTTGCATTTCTCGCCGGCATTGTTCTTGCATTCTGTTACGGGGAATCGGTTTTCGCATTTACCGTGAGCGATGCGATCAACGCTGTAGGACCAACGCTCCCCACCGGCGGCAGCTTCGGGGAAATCATCCGCACCGTCGCCGAGAGCTTCATTCCTTTTGCGGCGGTAGCAGCAGCGCTTGCCATGACGATGTCCGGATTCTTTATGACCATCACCGGAAACGAGAATCAAACGACAACTGCTCGAAGGGTGTTCATCAGCAGTCTTGCGGCTCTTGCACTTATCAATATCATCCCCACTTTTTCCTCATTACTTATCTCCCCCACCTTCCCTTCCGGCGGTTCCACGATTCTTTCTGCCTCCACAACAGTAGGGGGCGCTATGGCGGCTGAAGCTCTGGGGTTGGTTGCCTTCCTCGAAATTCCACTGGGCATCCTCTGCGTCATCATGATCATCGTCAGCGGCGTACGAGCCATTGCCAATTTTGGCTCGGAAGATGGCGTTACACAGCTCAGGCGGACCGTCCTCTTCGTCGTTGCGGGATTCATTCTGGTCTACACAAGAAGCCTTCTCGGTCTCGGTATCGTAGCTGGCACCCCCGCCAGTATCATCAGCGTGATCCTCGCGACACTCAACCGCGTCATCGGACTCACGATCGTCATCGCCGTCGGCATGCTGGTCTACGCAGGAATTCTCATGATCGCAAATATCGGCAAAGAGGAGCAGTACAGCAAAGCAAAAAGCCTTCTCCTCAGAGTAGGCATCGGTCTGATCATCATGGTGGCAAGTGCCGGAATCGTCATGCTTCTGGCGAGCATCGTGATATAGGCAACATTCTACGTGTTGTGCCGGGAGATATGGGAGAGCGCATCGCAGGAACGCCTGATGTCGGCAATGTCGTGCGTGCGGATATATGTCGCGCCGTTGAGAGCTGCTATCACGGATGCGGCGATCGTCGCAGGCAACCGCTGCTCCGTTGGGAGATTCTCCAGACCCGCGAGAAACGATTTGCGTGAAGGGCTGACAAAGAGCGGGCAACCGAGATCATGGAATTCCGCGAGTCGCGCGAGGATCTCGTAGGAATACTTCGCGATACTGCTCACAAAATGCCCAAGCCCCGGATCGAGAATGATGCGACCATGGGGAATACCGGCGACTATGGCTGCGTCACAACGTTTCCTGAGGAATTCTTTGATCGTTCCAACGACATCTTCATATTTCGTCTCCGCGATTGTGGTTCGGGGCGTGGAATCTTTGGAGTACATTAAAACGTAGGTAAGGTCGGGGCATGGAGTAGGGGCACAGCGCGCTGTGCCCCTACAAGCCTCTGCAATAACATTCATCATTTTCTGGTCTCCTCTGCCCGCCGTTACGTCATTCACCATCTTCGCTCCCGCCGTAATCGCCTCACGCGCAATCGCAGATTTGTAGGTATCAACACTGATGTTGGCTTCAGGAAATTGTTTATGGATAGCGGTAATGACAGGAATCGTTCGCTTGCGCTCCTCTTCAAGTAAAACATCCTTCGACCGGGGTCCGGTGGATTCCCCGCCGATCTCGATCCAATCTGCGCCTTCCTGAAGCATCTCTTGAGCGCGCTGCACAGCTGCATCCACGGCATTCCACTTTCCTCCATCGTAGTAGGAATCGGGGGTGACGTTGAGGATGCCGACGATGTTCACAGTGTTTTCCAAGCCTTCTCAACATACTCCTGTGCGCAGCGGTGCGTATTGAAGAATCCGATTAACCCGATACTGCGCTTCATCCTCCGAATCCAGCGGATATGATTCTCATATTCGAATTCCGGAATCACCTCATATTGGAGCTGTGTATAGAGATCCTCCGCATCCACATGCGTCGTTTCCTCGGCATCGGGTAATGCGGACGCAAGTGGACCGATCCTCCAGCCAGCTTCGGGATCCATCGCAAAGGCCTCGATCCACCAGCCGTCGAGCGTGGAGAAATTGAGCACACCATTCACGCACGCTTTCATGCCCGATGTCCCGGAGGCTTCATGGAGCCGCATCGGCGTATTGAGCCAGACATCCGCGCCTGCAGTGAGCAGGGAAGCTAGATCTGGGTTGTAATTCGGCACGTAGACAATGCGTACGCTGTCTCTGAGCTTCTTACTCCGCTCAATCATCCGCTGGATCACACTCTGGCCGAAAGGATCCTCCGGATGTGCGTTGCCCGCGTGGATGATCTGCACTTTGCCCTGGCACACTTCTCGAAGGCGTTCCAAGTTGGTGTACATGAGCTCCGGACGCTTGTAGGAAACCACACGACGCGCGCTGGCGATTGTTAATCTATGAGGATCTAAAGGAACATCAGTGAATTGGTTTGCATGGGCGATGAGCCGGTCTTTTGCCAGCTGATGCATCTTCCAGAGTTGGTCATCGGGAAGCTCGCGGCACTTCTCGGCAAGCAATTTCGGGCTTTGCCGCCACCCGTGAATGTAGGAATCGTAGAGATTCTGAAATTCCGGAGCGGTCCAGTGGACATGGTGGACGCCGTTGGTAATCGCATCGATCTTCGCCCACGGAAACATCCTACGGGATACTTCGCCGTGAACTTTGGAAACACCGCAGGTGTAGCGACTCATGCGGATGGCAAGCTCCGTCATGGAAAGGCGATCTTTGCCCGCAATTTCGCGGATGTGCCACGGCAGCTGGTCTCCGGCAATCTTGTATGCCAGATCGTAATCGAAGACGTCGTGACCGGCAGCAATGGGTGTATGTGTGGTGAATGCACAAATACGCCGGACATCATCGTTGTTCCAATGACGTTCACGCAGAAGTTCCAATGTGAGAAAAGCCGCATGGCCTTCGTTCATATGGAATGTACCGATATCGCTAAAACCCATCGCCCGGAGCATCTTCACGCCACCGATCCCGAGAACGATTTCTTGTTTCAGACGCATCGCTCCGTCTCCGCCATAGAGGTGACTCGTAATCTGCCGGTCTTCGGGCGCATTTTCCGAAAGATCCGTATCGAGGAAGATCACGGGCACACTGCATTGGTCATTGCTTCTTGATTGGTCATTGGTACCTGATCCTTGGTCATTCCGGTGCAGGTCATAAATCCATGCTCCGATATGCACCGTCCTTCCTTCACACTGCACCGTCACTTGCTCGGAAGCTTTCCGTAAAATCTGCGCAGGATTCCAGGATACCGGATCGTAGCGCTGCGTCCCGTTGCTATGCAATGTCTGACGCATGTAGCCGTGCTGCCAGCAGATCGTGATGCATGCCGCAGCAACGCCTGTATCTGCAGCAGAACGCATGATGTCCGCGGCTAGCATCCCAAGCCCTCCCGCGAATGTCGGCATACGGCTTTCGAGCCCGATTTCCATCGTGAAGTAGGCAACAGTGAGGGGACTTTTTGGCATTCGTATCATTATATCATAGAATTAAGGCGATCTCATGGTAAAAATTGATCCACGCATCTTCCGCGCCTACGACATCCGAGGCAAATTCGGTCAGCAGATCACCGAAGATCTTGCCCGTTTGATTGGAATTGGATTCGGAGAAGATGTGAAAAAGCGGAGCGGAAAAAAGAATCCGCAGATTGTTGTCGGGCGGGATGCGCGATTGAGTAGTCCGGCTCTTCTGGAAGCATTAAAAAACGGTCTGCAGATAGCAGACTGCAATGTACTTGATATGGGGGAGACACCAAGTCCGTTAAATTATTTTACAGTTTGCCAACTTGAGTTGGATGGAGGAGCACAGGTGACAGCGTCGCATAATCCAGGAGACGACAATGGGATTAAATTACAACTCAAAGATGCGGCGGCATTTGCAGGTGCAGATTTACAGAGGTTAAGAGAAAAAGTTGAGGACATACAGAATTCTAATTTTGGAATTCAGAATGGAAAAGCGAAAGAAATCGATGCGATTACTCCATATTTGCAACACCTAAAAAAAATGTTTGGAACTATCGGAAAAGGAATAAAAATTGTCGTCGACTTCGGAAATGGCGTTGCTGGTCCCGTGTATGCAAAAGCGTTGAAAAACACCGGAGCAACAGTTGTCGAACTTTTTGCAGATCCGAACGGAAACTTTCCGAATCACCCTGCGGATCCAAGCAAACACTCGACACTGCTACATCTGCTGAAAACAATACACAGCGAAAAAGCTGATCTTGGGTTTGCTTTCGACGGAGATGGCGATCGCTTGGGCGTCGTCGATGAGAATGGAATGATCTGTACGGCGGATGAGATTCTTTTGCTTCTTGCGCGGGATTATCTCAAACGCAATGCAGGGGCTCCGGTTATTTTCACAGTGAGTAATTCCTCAATACTCGAGACGGAAATAGCGAAATTCGGAGGAAAGCCCATTATGTGCAAAGTCGGGCATTCGTTTGTGGAGCATGCAATGCGGGAACATAAAGCTCAGCTAGGCGGAGAACAATCCGGTCACTTCTTCTGCGCAGAGGATTATTACGGATTTGACGATGCACTTGTCGCCGCGCTCCGCGTCCTAAAAATTGCACACGATCTCCCGATCTCCCGATCTCCCGATATACCGTTCTCCTCTCTCTTCTCCGACTTCCCCAAAGTATTTCAGGCTCCGGAACGCCGTCCCCACTGTCCCGATGACCGTAAAGGAAAAATCATCGAGTCGATCACTGCGCATTTCCAAAAACTCTACCCGGTAAATACGCTCGACGGCGTGCGCATCGATTTTGGAGCAGGCGCATGGGCGGGGATCCGGCAGAGCAATACATCACCTTGCATTTCCATTTGTATGGAAGCACGAAGCCCTGAAAAATTAGATGAAGTGGAGCAAATTGTTCTTGCGCACCTGTCTTCCTATCCGGAAGTAGGCGACTAAAATAAGCCCTTGAATAAGCGGAAATAACTATCTCCATGCATATTATTGAACATCTTTTTTGATCAACCCCGTAACGTGCTACACTTTCACCCATTATGGGACTTTTCCGCAAGCGACCAAAACCAGAAAAACATGTGAAGCGCCTTATCGTAGGATTCATTTTGGGGGCTGCCATCAGTTCGATTATTGGAAAGAAGCTGACGGAAATTGATGAAGAGAAGGAAGGAGAGCCGGAGGACAGATAATCGTGAGTGGTGAGTCGTGAGATCGTGAATCGTTTTTCAAAACGCACCACTCACGACTCACCACTCACGAATTACGATTATTCGTCAAGCTCCCCCACCAAACTCTTCTCCATAATCTCTTGAAGTCTTCGATGGTTCTTCGTTTGTCCCAGCGCCCACATCAGTTTTACGATGGCGCATTCAAAGGTCATATTTTTTCCACTGATCACGCCAATGCGTTCCAGAGTTAGCTGCTTACGATAGCGATGCAGATCTACCGTTCCGCGCACAAGCTGCGACGTGATGACAATGGGGATTCCTTTTGCTGTGGCTTCCTTGAGCCAAGGAATAACACCCTCAGAGAGCATACCCGGACCATACGTTCGCAGCACAATGCCATGAGGATTGCTTGCAAGAACTGCATGGAAATATTCTTCGCGAAGTCCAGGATGGAGCGTGAGAAGCACAACATTGGGATCAAACTCTGGTCGGCATTCGAGCGTGCGTTTTCTGCGGACAAAGCGCCATGGATGAAGCTTCACGTCGATATTGAATTCCGCAAGCGACGGAAATTTCGGGCTGTCAAACGTGCGATCGATGGATTGATCAATCTTTTTGGCGCGGCAGCCTCGTAGTACGCGGGGTCCGAGAACGACTGCCACTTCCGCAAGATCCAGCTGCGCTGCGCGAATGGCATAGACGAGATTGGTGCGGCCGTCGCTACCCATGTCATTGATCGGGAGGAGTGCCCCGGTGAGAATGACGGGCTTACTCAGACCCTGCAGAGCGAAACTCAGTGCGCATGCCGTGTAGCTCATGGTATTCGTTCCATGGACGACGACAAATCCCTCATAGTCGTCATAGATCCGCGCGATTGTCTCGGCAATTTCAACCCAATGGTCGGGTGTGATATCGGAAGATCCGACATTGCCGAGCGTGATGAACTGCAAAGAGACTTCGCGCTGAAGCTCTGGCAGAAACCGATGGATTTCCGTGAGCGATTCAATCGGTTCGATGCGACCGGTTTTGCGATTCATCTTCATGCCAATGGATCCACCGACGTAGAGTAAGGCAATCTTTGCTCGCGCCATGGGTGGAGTGTAGGGAAAAGAGGGAATGGAGTGAATGGAAGTGGAGATTTTTTTGAGGAAACCAACGAGACCAAGGAAACCAAGGAACAGATTCTGTTGGTGCATTACATCTGTTCATTGGTCTCCTTGGTTTCTTTGGTCTCCTATTCTTCAATCACCTTCTCCACCTCCCCAATCGTCTCTTTAATCTTTCCTTCACGATTCACCACCTGGCTGTCACACAATCTCGCATAGGTCAGTTCGCGATCCATGCTCGCAATCCTCCTCTCCAACTCTTCCGCACTGATCGGCGCACGCTTCGTAATGCGAGCAACAAGCTGCGCACGGTTCTCCGGCATGATGAATACGGACTGCAGACGATACGGCGCATCGGGATTCCGGAAATGGTGATGCGTCCGGATACTATCAAACCCCTGCACATCTACTTCACGGACAACCGTCTTGCCGGATTGAATGGGCGGCAGGATTTCTTCAACAAGCGTGCCATACCGTGCACCGCCATGCACCACCGCCCATTCGAGCACTTTGCCCTCGGCAACGAGGGTGTCGAAATCCGCATCACTGACAAACTGATAGAGTTCATCGCCTTCGCCCTTTCTCCTCTCGCGCGTCGTCGCCGACTTCGGAAACACGAATTCCGAATGCCTGCGACGCAGTTCCTTTAAGATAATGCTTTTGCCAACACCGCTGGGACCCATCAGAAGCACCAGTTTTCCTTGGGATAAAGCTTGGTTCATGCGGCGCATCTTAACGGGGAAACCAAGGAAACCGAAGAGACCAAGGAACAGATGCCACTCACATCAGCACATCTTCGGCTTCTGTTCCTTGGTTTCCTTGGTCTCCTTGGTTTCTTTCGATCCAAGCACATCTTGCAGGAAATTCTATTCCATGGTATCATATCCTAATTGCTCTTTTACAAATCTCCCTCCCAAGCAGGGAGAAGTGAGAAGTGACACCGCGCTACTGTGGGCGAGACGGCTGTATAAGCTTTCTTTCACCTCCGGGCGCGGCCCACCGGGAGCTTCGTCTCCCGGCCCCGCTCCTTTTTTCGTTTCAAAGCGGAAAAAGGTGCGGGGGGAGTCACTTCTCTCTCCTCCCTGCTTACTATGCGGCATAGACCACCGCACCGTAGGTTCCCTCCCGTACTTCTTTATTGAAGTGGGGATGGGATCTGCCCTTTGGTCTCTCACGAGACCTAAGAAAAACCAACACAAATATGTGACGCGCTCAACGTCCCAAACCAAGAGCCGTCCCGTCTCGGGATGTACCGGCGCAGTCCGCCGGAAACAAACACAAACAGGGTGATGGGCCCATTAACTCATCGAAGGGTAGGGAGCGCACAGACCAGGTCGCCTGTGCACCGCTTGCTCTTCACCTCGGTGAAGGCAGCACCGAGGACACCAGTCTTGCAAAAGAAGGGTGTCCTCTTTTTTATGACACAAGTTTTCGCTTGGAGGTTGTAGAAATGACTGATAAAGACTGATAGAGTGCCCATACTGGCTTTTTAAAGCCCGTTGCTCTTTCTGTCTCCTCGTGCGCCCGTAGTTCCCGCCTTCGCCGCTGATGCGGACTTCGGCGGGCAGGAACGGATTCTGCACGAGACTGATCTTTCCCCCATCTATTTTGCGCCCGTAGTTCAGCCTGGAAGAACGCCAGATTGCGGATCTGGAAGTCGTAGGTTCAAATCCTGCCGGGCGCACCATTATGCGCGAAAGGAAAACCTAACGGTTTTCCTCTCGCGAACTCTCCTTTCCCTTTATTGTGTCGCTCAGCGCGGGAACCCGCGAGACCCGCGCTTCGCGAAATACTTATGTGGGGCTCTAGCTCAGCTGGTAGAGCGCTTCCATGGCATGGAAGAGGCCAGGGGTTCGAGTCCCCTGAGCTCCACCAAATTTATATTGAGAATACTATTGAATATCTTGTCAAATACGCCAAAAATACCCCTAACAGCATTGTGCTGTGTCGTGGATTTTCTGTTCCTACACTTCAACGGAGACAAAAAGGATGAGTACGAAACCCAGTGTCCAGATCTCGTGCTTTAGTGACGAGATCAGTGCCAACTTCAGAACGCAGCTTGAGGTGACTCAAGCACTCGGTCTGGGTTGCATCAGCATCCGATCCGGCGACCCGGCCGCAACGGGCAGATCCAACAACATCATGAAATGGAGTGATCACGAGATTACGGTCGCTTCGCGAATGCTGGACGAATTCAGCATCCGCGTCGCTGAGTTCGGCAGCCCAATCGGGAAGGTGAAACTCCAAGATGGAGCGGACGGCTCAACAAATCGATTCGTTGAGCGGAGCCTTTACTTGGATGATGTCCGGCGGGCTTGCGATCTCGCATGTCGTTTCGGCACTAAGCGAATTCGGGGATTCAGTTTCTACCACCCCAAAGGGGGAAATCCTGACGAATTCATTGACGAAGCGGCAGATCGTATTGGCGAAATCGCTACTATCTGTTCGAAATGTGGACTGGTCTACGGCATGGAGCTCGAAAGTAATCTCATTGGAGACACTGGTGAGCGCCTCATGCGCATCATTAAGATCGTCAATGAACCATACCTCCGCCTCGTGGCTGATCCGGCCAACATTACGTGTCGGAACATCCCAGGTGGTGCGGTTGCTGCGCATAAGGACATGCGTTCTCATCTTGGCTGGATGCACGCCAAGGAGTACAAAATGGGCAGTGCAGCTCAGGTTGACCATGTGGACGAAAACTTTTTGAGAAACTTCGTCCCATTCGGGACTGGAGACAGTCTCATCGATGAAATCCTCATGATGCTACGTCAGGATATTCCTCGCTTGGAGCAGGAACTCTTGATTTTGGGAGTGAAAGACGGGGTGCTCATCACTCTGGAACCTCACCTCCGAGGAGGCGGTCAATTCGGTGGATTTAGCGGGCCGGATGGCATGGGGATCGCCTTGCGAGCCCTCTGCCACAATCTGAACCGCTACGACATCGGCTACAACCTCATGCAGTTCCGTGAACTCAAGAAATGACCATACTCTGATCACAACACGAACAGGAGAGTCCACGACAACCCCGGTGCCATGTGTACCGGGGTTGTTTTTGTGTAACTCAAATGTGATCGATCTTTAAGAAACAGCCCCATACATCCCACGCAACGATTCCAAATGTGCTCGCACCGTAGGATCATCTTTGCGCTCCTGCATAGCCAGATACAGCCGGAATTGTAGATTCCAATGATCACGCATGAAGAACTTTCCGGGACACGTTACCTCCGCTACGGCTTCCCCTTCTCCGAAGCTCGCATAGAAAAATCTTCCCCTGAAGAGAAAATCCTTCGCTGCCGCAAAGGATCGCCTCATCACATGGGTATCGAATAACACCTGTTCATTATCTTTCTGTAGTACGTTCTCCATAAATGCACAACGAGAGTCGGAATCCCATTCGGCGATGCCGCGATCCCGAAGGAGGGCAATGGAAATTGCTGGCACCACTTCACTTGCTGTATTCCCAGAATTCCAACGCATGAGGAACGAAATAAAATCTCCTTTTAGGACTTCCGCATCGAGATGAGCTGGATCCAGAAGTGCATCCTGGGCAATAGAAAGCAGCGTCATATGAGCGAGGGGAATCGCGGGACATGCAGCACATACTCTTGCGGCATCTCTGCGCTCCTCCCGCGTATACCATGTGCGACCGCCCTTCCATGGACGCTCCTCGGTACGGTACGAATGCTCGTCTGGCAGAAGCTGGTGATGGGATGGCGCATCAATGGAATACCGCGCCAGCTCAACATTCATTGCCAAACGTCCGGACTGAAAACACTGTCCAGATTTTATCGCTTTCGTTGCATACGCATCAAATTCCTCCCGTGCAAGCACGCGCTCGGTTGCCTGAATAAATGCCTTGCGAAGATCATCCACTTTTTCCTGCTCCAAAATATTTCCATCGGCAAATGCATCACGGACACCCTGCACATTTGCCCTGTGCAAGAGATCCGCAACGGATAATTCGTCTACCGATGGGAATGGCGAACGATCCATACTGAATATCAGGAGTCTGTCTTTATGATATGTCAATATTCTCTGAATTTACACCAAAGAGCCCTCTTTTCTCTTTCGCCATTCCGCCTTACTCTTATCGCATGCCAGTTATCCTCTTCCTCGCATCTGCATCCGACGCGGAATTTGTGAAACCCATGGAGGACATCTTTAAGGAGTTCGGGGTTCCCACAAAAACCGTCATGGCATCTGCACATAAAGTGCCGGATAAAGTCGTGAAGATCGTGGAGGATCTCAATGCCATGAAAGAACCGACGGTCGTCATCACAGTTGTTGGCATGAGCAACGGTCTCGGCGGGGTGGTTGCCGGCACCTGCGTGCATCCCGTGATCAACTGTCCTCCACATAAAAATATGGACGAATATGCCATCGATATCCATTCAAGCCTTCGGATGCCGAGCGATGTCCCGGCGCTTACCGTGCTTCATCCGAAAAATGCTGCACTTGCCGCAGTGCGGATCCTTGCGGAAGGAGACGCGGGGCTCAGAAAGAAGATTGAGGAGAGATTGAAGAAAATTAAGGCTGGATATTGAAAGTATTTGGTATTGAGTATTAAGTATTATGTATGCGGCTTTATACTCAATACCTAATACTTAATACTTTATACCTATGGACATCACCCTCCTCGAGACCCAATTCCAAACATGGAAGGGTTGCCCACTTTCGGAGAAGGCAAATCCCGTCTTTGGCGAAGGGCACTTTTCGGCATCGGTGATGTTCATCGGCGAAGCGCCGGGGGAACAAGAGGACAAACTTGGACGTCCTTTCGTCGGCGCAGCCGGGAAGTTCCTCGACGAGCTCCTCTCTTCCATCAACCTCAAGCGCGAAGACGTCTACATCACCAATGTCGTTAAATACCGTCCTCCGGCAAACCGTGATCCGACTGACCTGGAGAAAGACCAATGCATGCCCTGGCTCAAGCTCCAGATCGCGCTCATCAAGCCCCACGTCATCGTGCCTCTGGGGCGCCACGCACTCGGGCATTTCCTGAGTAAAGTGACGATTTCCAATGCACACGGGAAAGCGCATAGGCTCACGGATTCCGTAACCGTCTTCCCGATCTGCCATCCGGCTGCGGCACTCCATAACGGTGGACTCAGGCAAGCGCTGTATGATGATTTCAAGGCGCTCGGGGAGTTTCTCAAAACCGTGAATTAATATTTCCCCAACCCAAACCCGCCCGCCAGCCGTAGCTCCCAGAGGAGCGAAGGCTGGAACCCGAACCCGACCCCATGTCCTCCCTCCCCTTCGGTATCGCCATTGCCTCCGTCTTCTCCGTGACGTCGCTGCTGATCGTACTCTTTCGCGTAAGTCCGCTCACGGCTCCGGCACAGGCACTCCCCGCGTTTTTCGTCGCGGTGTTTCTCACCGTCAGTACCGTCGGAACGATCGTGTTCATCGTTCTCTGGCGGTTTCTGCCATGGCATGTGTGGGATACCGGAAAAATCACGGCGATATCGCTGAGACAGGGACTTTTGCTGGCTCTAGCAATGACAGTCATTCTCCTCTTTCTTGTATTACGTTTATTGAACTGGTGGATAGCGCTGCTCATTCTCGGGGTATTTGTCTTGATAGAGCTCGCCTGTAGGCACTAAGAAAATTGTTGAATTGTTGTATTGTTGTATTGTTCGCAAGCGATCCGTGCGATTTGCTCTGTTCAACAATTCAACAATGCAACAATATAACTATCGGATCTCCCCCTCATGACTACCACCACACACGACTGGCTATCCTACGCTCGCCGCATCGCCGCATGCGGGTCCGCCGATACCCTCGCAGCCATCGAGCACGAGCTCTTTGGTCGTAAAGCGGGCATTCTCACGATCGCCCTCAAGGAAGTCGGAGCGCTTTCTCCCGAGGAACGGCGCAAGAAAGCTGTGGAATTCAATGAAGCGAAGCGGACGCTGAGCGAAGCCATAGAGCTCAAGCGCAAAACACTCGCGAGTCCTTCGGAGGACAAACTGAAATCTGAAGACGGTATGGATATTTCCATGGAGCTTCCGCCTCTGGAACAAGGCCATCTGCATCTGATTCCCGAGTTCATCCGCTCTGTGGAAGAGGTCTTCGGGCGAATGGGATTTGATGTGATGACGGGACCCGAAATTGAATCTGAAGACCTGAACTTCAACCTGCTCAATATCCCACCAGAGCACCCTGCACGCGATGCCCAAGACACCTTTTGGATTGATCAGAAAGCCAAGAATTCTTCGAATGAAAAACTGGTTCTCCGCACGCACACTTCTCCTGTCCAGATCCGCTACATGCAGAGCCATACGCCTCCTTTCCGGGCGATCTTCCCGGGAAAGGTCTACCGCAAGGACGCTGATGCCACGCACTCACCAATGTTTCATCAATTTGAAGGACTGATGATCGGCAAAAATATCACGCTCGCAAATATGAAGGCAGTGATGATCACCGCGATCCGCGAACTGATTGATCAGAAAGCGGAATTCCGCTTCCGCACCGGCTACTTTCCCTTCGTGGAACCGGGACTCGAAGTGGATATGCGCTGGCAGGGTGACGAAAGTGAAAGCCGCGAAGGCAAATGGCTGGAGATCGTCGGGTGCGGACTGGTACACCCGAACGTCTTGAAGAATTGCAAGATTGATCCGGATCTTTGGCAGGGATTTGCATTCGGATTTGGCATCGAGCGCATGATGATGATTAAGCATCGCATACCCGACCTGCGCAGTTTCTATGAAGGAGATTTGCGGTTTTTGAATCAATTCTAACGTAGAGACGGCACTCGGTGCCGTCTCTCTCGCAAAGATGTGCATGATAAAACCGCCTGCACAATGGCAGGCGGTTTTTGGTTTGCTCCTTTTGAAACGGCTTTCGTTTAGCGACCCAATTCTGCAAAGAATGGGTCGACAAGATCAGACCAACCTTCCCCTTCGCCTTCGGAATTTACATTAACAAACCGTCGAGCAGAGATGGATGACAGGACATCAAAATTCCCATCGCCGTCGGGATCTCGAAGATCCTCAATCTTAATCACGAAGACATCCGTGCCTACGAATCCCGTAAATGGGGTGTAGGTGACATTTCCGTCGCTGTCGGTATTGAGTGCACCGTTTTGTGGTGCGTACTCAATGGTATAGCGGAGGAAATCTCCGTCGGGGTCGAAGACCCCGAGAGCAAACGTCACAGCGTTCCCTTGCGTGGTGTCATACTGCGCATCGGGGTTTCCGTCCACCGGCGAATTATTTTCCGCCGGCGGTTCCCCCACCACCGTCATGATGATGGTTCCAGCGGACCGGACAATGCCATCTGAGGCTAAGTAGCCGAAGGTATCCGTTCCGGGAACAGACGACAGGTAAGTAAATGTACCGTCGCTGTTGTCCGTAACGGTTCCCAACCCAGCCGGATCAGCCGGATCGAGGATAACCGTTACCGATTGTCCGTCCGGATCACCGACCGGCATCGAAAACGTAAACGAGGACCCGACGTCGGTGGTGAAAGACAAGTCCGGCGCGAAGGGCGGGGAGTTCGGCAATACGTTCACCGAAATGATTCCCGTATCACTCCCATCACCATCCTGTGCAACGTATTCTACCTCCAGCAAACCACTGAAGGTCGGATCCGGTTTCAGGGTGATGACGCTTCCTTGCACCGTAACGTCAACGATGCCTGTCTGATCCTCAGCTAGGATAGTTACGACATCGCAATCTCCTTCATCAACGTATCCGCCGAGTACGACATCTACCTGAGCCGCCTGGCTCTGGAAGATGTCCCCTAGAACAATGTCATTTGCCGTCGGAACAGAACCAAGTGGCAGATCGACGGGACCGGGACCGATGCTATTGAGGGAATTGATCAGCACCAAAACGTCCAGCGGCTCCAGAGTGCCGTTATCGTTCACATCATAACGATTGGGACGACCCGTGGATTCTCCTTCGCCGACATACGCCGACAACACGTCTGCCGCCAACGGCACGCGCTCGAACAATCGTTCATGACGCAATGACCGGCGAAAGCGAGACTGCTGCCTACGAGGTTGACGCTTCCGCTGCGGGCGGAGCACACGAAACACCTTGGAAAATACACTGGCAAAACGATTCGTCTTCATTGTGAAGACTCCTATGGAAAGAAACTCACGAAAGCCGAAGATGTAAAGGAGCTTACGCAAAGCCCTTTGTAACCATCTTCGACTCTGCGTATTAGTTAATTTAAACTAATTTGACATATTGTCAATTTAGTATTATGTGCTCAATTAACCAATAGAGACGGTTTACCAAAGAAAAAGGTATTGTTGTCCGAGATAAACAAATCATCACGGCAAAGGCGTGTATTGCTTCGCTGTTTGGCGTTTTGGCGCGAGATACGAAATACGATTTTGGACCCACTGGCGCAGTGCCTGGACGGACATAGCTCCATTCATTTCCTCAAGCGTTCGCCGAGACGCCGAAAGCGCATGGTCCATCACTTCACAATGCGGGGAACCCATTCCCCTATTTACCCAGTACGCTGCCTCAGCACCACTCACGATTCCACCATCCTTGCGCTGTAACCCCTCTCCGACCAGCTCCAAAGACATCCGCTCGTTATGGCTCATGTCTGTTCCGTAGGAATGCTCCATCTGTTCCGCCACCCATGCCTTTAGATCCGGCGCATTGCCGGGCTCTTCGAATGCCCGCCGCGCGCCGCGGTCGATGTGATGCGCAGCTCGCGTGACCATGCTCACCACCTGCGGCGAAGGACTCTCGCCCCACAAACGCCGGAGATACGCGTCATCAGTAAAACCATCGCGAAGAATGCTACATTGTCGTGACTGCGGAGTTTGGTTCCTTGTTTCCGCAAACAACGCTGCAAGAGATCTATCCTGAGTGATGTTCGCTTCACGACTGACAGCTTGCGGAACGGCAATTCCTGTAATCAGAGATAGCATTGCTTCGCGTATTTTCCTGCAGACTTCCGCAATTTTGTGTGATGGCAGCAACGCGGATACAGGAGCTCTCTCCACACCCATAAATGCGCTCTCATCACTGTGCATTCTCTCTTCCAGAGTCTCAAGATGTAGCTGAAGAGTGCGCAACTGATCTTGGAGACCATGGCGTGTATCTCCATTGCGATACCTTCCTGGAGCTGCGGGTTGCTCTCTGACACGCGGAGCAATATCCCTGATCACCCGCCGGGCATGCGATGCACTATGGTCCAGGACTTCAAGCTCATCAGCAAGATGCACTGTCCAATGCTCACGTGCTGCGCGTAACTTCCGATCAATCTGTTCCGCAATCTGCCAAATAGTGTCTATGACATTGCAGACGATATGTCCTGCGCCATTTTGTTCATGAGATGCCTGCTTCGCATGTAATGCCGCGCCCGCAGCGATCGCGAAATCAGCAGATGTGGCAAAGCCCAGTTCCTGCACATAAGGCAAAAGATCTACCACTTCGTTCCAATCCATACGAGGATCCCGCAGCGACGATGCTGTTCTTCTCCCGTCCGCCGACTGGGTGTCGAGGGTGAGCATGGAAAGGGCACCATTTTCGCATCTTCTTGCCGAAAAAACAATTAGGGTTCTCAGAGCGTAGAGCCCCATTCCTTCGGATCTTTCGAAAATGACCCTACGCGCGTGACGTCATCGGCACTCAGCTTCCCCTGTTCCGCAGCAACCGTGAGCAGCGTGCCGAGTGTCGCCAAAGGATGGAATTTCAAGCGATGTTCCTGTGCTGCTTCGGATGCGGCATAGAGCTGGTAGGTGAAGATGGCAACCACGTCCGTGACAATCGCCTGACCCTCTTCACGTAAGGCTTGCACGGAAGAAACCGCGCTTCCGCCGGTGCTCAAAAGATCCTCAATCAGGACAACATGCTTTCCATGTTCCAAGTGCCCCTCGATGCGTTTCCCCATCCCGTGTTCCTTGGGCTTGGAGCGAACATAGACGAATGGGAGATGCATACGATCGGCGACAAGAGCAGCCCAGCCGATAGCAGCGGTAGCGGTTCCCGCAATCACATCCGGCGGAATGTGCAGGTTTTTGACGCGGCTGACGAGTGCATCCACAACAAACTTCCGGGCATCGGGATGACCAAAGAGAAGACGGTTATCACAGTAAATCGGTGATTTGATGCCGCTCGTCCAGGTGAATGGCGGGTCGACGCTGAGGCGCACAGCACCGATATTGATGAGGAGTTCTGCGATGCGGGTACCGTGAGGCATGCACCTATAGTAATGGAGAATTGAGAATTGAGAATGGAGAATTGATGGAAGACAATAGGAAACATGGAAGGAGTATCTGTACGAGAAATATTTACACAGCTGCCGGCATCCGTTCAAAGGCAGCTCAATCAGCTTGCGACAGTATTTAGTGAGGAGAATCAAAAACTCAATCTTTCAGCGCATCGAACGCATGAGAAAATTTGGCAGGGAAATGTCATGGATTCGTTGGCGGCGTTTAAGTGGATTGCATCGCAGTGCCCCTCCATCCCCCGGCCCCTTCCTCACGAACCCTCTCCACACGAGAATCGCCCCTATCCCCGACCCTTCCCCCACGAAGACCCCTCCATCCCCCGGCCCCTTCCGCACGAGAATCGCCCCTATCCCCGACCCTTCCCCCACGGGGGGAAGGGGGGCCCACTTGATACTGAAAGGTACGCGAAAGAAAAAGTGCCAGAATCACTTCTATCGCATGCAAGAGAAATGAGAAAGAATCCGACGCCAGAGGAGAAAGCACTTTGGAAACATCTGAGACATCATCAATTGCATCAGCATTTCCGCAGACAACATCCTGTTGGAAACAGCATTTTGGATTTCTACTGCCATAAGTATCTTTTAGGAATTGAAGTCGACGGAGATATACACGAAGGAAGGGAAGAATGGGATTTGGAACGGTCTGAAAATCTCCACGGCGGATATGGAATTCACATTCTCCGATTTTCGAATACTGATGTTCTCAACAATGTTGAATATGTAGTGAAGACCATACGTGATTTCATTGGAAATTATTCCCCTCCCCCCGTGGGGGAGGGGTTAGTGGTGGGGGAGAAAGAAGGAGGAATGTGTGAAAGCAAGATCCTAGACCTCGGCACCGGCGGCGGCTTCCCGCTCCTTCCTCTTGCTATCGCTTTCCCGCAACATCACTTCACGGGACTGGACTCCACGCGCAAGAAAATGGATGCCGTGCAGAGGATCGTGGATCACCTAAAAGTACCCAATGTCACACTCGTTACTGCGCGCGCAGAAGAACTGGGCAAAAAGCATGCACACAGCGAGAAATATGACATTGTCACCGCCAGAGCAGTCGCAGAGACTGCAATACTTCTCGAATACTGTGCACCATTCGTAAAAGTCGGCGGCCACATCCTGCTCTGGAAAAGCATTGATATCGATGATGAAATTTCCGCAGCATCTAGGGCTGAATCACAATTACACCTCCGCAGAAATCCATCGATTAACTACGACCTAGGAGGCGATTGGGGCAAGAGACAAATCCTCGTCTATGAGAAAATCAAAACTACTCCAAAAGAGTATCCTCGCTCCGTCGGCTCCGCGAAGAGACACCCTTTATAATTTTCAATTCTCAATTTTCAATTTTCAATTCGTTATGCCCAAGCCCTACACCCCCAATGACAAGTGGGCTCGCAAAGCGAAGGAGGAAGGCTTCCGTGCGCGCTCGATTTATAAGTTGCAGGAACTCGACGAGAAATTCCAGCTTCTTCACCCGGGGATGATTGTTCTCGATCTTGGGGCAGCTCCGGGATCGTGGCTCCAGTATGTGAGTGGAAAAATCGGACCGAAGGGGCTCGCAATCGGTCTTGATCTCCAGAAGATCGAAAAGATCGCGCCGAATGTGGTCACACTGGAACAAGACATTATGGATCTAGATGCGGTTGAGAAGATTGTTCATGAGGTGATGGGCGCAAGGGCGCAAGGGCGCAAGGGCGCAACCTCCTCTGAATCCTCTGACTCTTCCCGTTCAGGGCCTGAGGGCCCCTCAGGACCTCGAACGGCTGCATCTTCTGAATCCTTTTTGATTGATCTTCTCCTCTCCGATGCCGCTCCCTCCACCTCCGGCATTCACGATGTGGACCAATGGCGCTCCATTGAACTCAACCAAAGCGCGCTTGCTATCGGTAAACGTCTCCTCAAGCCTGGTGGACGCTGTGTGCTCAAAGTTTTTCAAGGCGCTGACTTCGACCCATTCATCAAAGACGTACGCAGCGAGTGGAAGGATGTGCACATTATCAAGGCAAAAACCAGTCGCGACAGGAGTACGGAGGTCTACGTGATCGCCCAAAAGGCATAGTACGAATGAAAACGGATTAAGATAATTTTCAATTTTCCAGCCGTCGTCCCGCTGCGGCGGGACTATGGCCGACAAGCAATTTTCGATACACTGTTCTCCATGATCCTCCTCAAGGGAGTAACCAAATCCTATGGCTCCGTCACGGTTCTTCGGGATGTGACACTCAATATCAACCCGGGAGAGCTTGTGTGCATCACGGGAAAGAGCGGTGCGGGGAAATCGACCATGCTCCATCTTCTGACGGGAGCTGAAGCGGTAACGAAAGGCACGGTCGAAGTGGATGGCGTGGATCTGCGGAAAGTCCCGACCCCGGTGATGCAGCTCTATCGCCGCCGCATCGGCATTGTCTTTCAGGACTACAAGCTCATAGGACATATGACGGTTGCAGAAAACATCGCCTTCCCGCTCGAAGTCTGCGGCATCCCGGATGCCGAGATTCATAGGCGCGTGAGCGGACTTCTGAAAGATTTGGATCTCGTTCGCCATGCAAAGAGCATGCCAAATGCCCTTTCAGGAGGCGAAAAAGCACGCGCTGCGATCGGTCGTGCCATCGTCCACAAGCCGATCATCCTGCTTGCGGATGAACCCACGGGTAACCTGGATCATGATGGCAGCAAAAACATCCTCGAGATCTTCAAGGCAATCCACAAGCTGGGAACGACTGTCATCATTGCAACGCACGACGTCGCACTGGTGGAATCCATCCATGCACGCCGCATCCATATTGAGGATGGCAGAATCATGAGTGACACGCGGCATCATGCATCAGGGCATGCCGCACATCACGTGCTTGAGGAGAAAGAGGTGACGGGGAAGAAGAAGGTAAAGGTGACGGCGATTGGGGGATGAGAGGAAACCAAGGAGACCAAGGAACAAATTCTGTTCTTTCATGGCATCTATTCCTTGGTTTCCTTGGTTTCCTTGGTCTCCTATACTCTCGTCATGACCACCTACAAAGACTCCGGTGTAGATATCACAGCAGGCGACAAGATCTCCAAGGCTGCCTACAGCGCTGCTGCTGCTACGTTTGCATCCCGCAAAGGCATGATCGGAGCACCAGTCTATGAGGAAGGTGGATACGCGGGCTTCCTCGACATGGGAGACTACTACCTCGTGATGACCGATGACGGAACAGGAACCAAAATCGACGTTGCTCTTGCGGCAGGAAACTGTAAGACCCTCGGATCAGATCTCCTTGCAATGGTAACCGATGACGCCGTCTGCACGGGAGCGGAAGTGATCGCGGTCAGTAACACGATTGATATCGCGAAAGTGGATCCGAAGATTATTGGAGATCTGATGGAAGGATTGAGTAAGGCGTGTACGGCACAAAAGATTGTGATCCCCGCGGGGGAGATCGCGGAAGTCCCGGGTGCCGTGCATTCCGCTACGTGGAGCGCAACGGCAATCGGGATCGTCGCGAAGAATCGCGTGATTGATACAAAACATATTTCTCCCGGAGATACAGTGATTGCGCTCAAGGAGAATGGAGCGCGCAGCAACGGCTTCTCTCTTATCCGAAAAATTCTCTCTGAGAAATTTGGAAAGATCTGGTGGAAGACCCTACGCCCTACGCCCGACACCCCAACTCGAACGTGGGGTGATGAAGTTCTTTCACCAAGTGTTGTTTACCACGCTGCGATTCTGGAATTAATAGGACGATATGGAGAGAAGAGGAAAATCAATGTGAAAGGCATCGCGCACATCACCGGCGGAGGTATCCCCAGTAAATTCCGCAGAGTCCTCAAGCGCTCCGGTCATGGCGCAGTTCTCGATCATCTTTTTACGCCTCCCGAGTGGCTCACGGAAATCTCTGCGATGGGAAAGGTGACTACCGAGGAATGCTACCGCACCTGGTGTATGGGAAACGGAATGCTGATCGTGGTTGATGCCGAAGATGCGAAAGAAACAATTTCGATCCTGAAAAAAAGTCATGTGGAAGCGCAAGAATGCGGCACTACCACGGAAGATCCGGCGATTGTCGTCCATGGGTATGACGGAAGCGTGATGCATTTCCGCGCATCGTGATGTGTTTGTAGAAACGGCATTCTCTGCCGTCTCAAAGGCACAAAAGACGGCACCAAGTGCCGTCTCTACAGATGATGCGGATCATCCGACATGACGCATTGCACCACCTTTCCAAAGGTGTATTGTCACTCCAATGTTTGAGCGCACGTCCGCCATTCATCACATTCCCCACACACATCTTTGCTCTGGTTCCATTCCTTCGCTCCGAACGGCGTTTGCGGCGATGTTTCTCACGCTCATTTCCACCGGATCAGTGCATCATCCCTCGGACGTCCCGTCACAACCTACTGCAAGTGGTTTGCGCACCACTTCATTGTCCGGGAATGCAACCATCTTCATGCAGCAGGCAATGAAAAACCAAGACCAGAAAGCGGCGGCGCTGGGAACGTTCGAGCCGAAAACGGACATGCTGAACCGGCGGTTTACCGTTGGAGACGACGCGCGATCCGTGGCGATTTCCCTGGATCGCGATAATGATGTATTTACTCTGCATATCGGCTCCATCGATTTGCGCATTGTCTCGGTGAAAGATACGAACGGGTGCATGTACGAACTGACGCAGGAAACCGTGAAAAGCAATAAGTCATCCTGCCACGTACAGAGAACACATCAAGGAATCCACGCTTCCGTGGTCATCGTTCCGTGGGTATGGGAACCGGGGTACGAATTTACGGATGAACAGATCGATACCTTCAAACAGCAAACCCTTGCCGCATTGAAAAACAAGCATCCCCATTGCCCACACATCACTGTCAAGATTCCACAGGGCGATGCATGTATTGAAATAACCCTAAAACCGCTGCGGAGCAGCTCTGAAGAAGTTGCCACAACAACCGGCGTTGAACAGCATTAAAGGAGTATCATCCATTCCACCATGCCGCATTCCACGCGCCAGAAATGCGCCGCCATCCTGATGGGACTCGCCCTCCTCTCCATCCTCACAATGCTCAAGGAGAACGACATCCGCATCTGGGCGTGGCTCGGCATGTGATTCTACTTGAGAAGCATGAAGCCTTGTCCTACAGGAAAGAATCCGCTTAACTATCGGATAATTTATCTTTCATATTAGCCCTTATGATGCTGCGACTCCTTTCAAAATCCCATTCACGCTTGTTAATCATTCTCGCGGCAATGCTTCCCGCATTCGCCCTCGCCGAGGAAACTGGCGCTTCGACCGGACACGCTTCGTACGCAACAACGTTCCTGTGGATCGCTATCCTGCTTGTTGCCGCCAAAGTCGCAAGCCTGGTGGAAAAAGTGGGACAACCATCCGTGCTGGGTGAGCTCGTCATGGGAGTCATCCTCGGAAACCTCATACTGATCGGTATTCCGTGGTTCGAGCATCCGAAAGGAGATGCCATGATCCTGTTTTTGTCTGAATTGGGTGTGGTGATTCTCCTCTTCCAGATCGGATTGGAATCCAATATGAAAAAAATGATGCAGGTGGGTTTGCGAGCGCTCCTCGTTGCAACCATCGGCGTGATTCTTCCGTTTGTGCTCGGAACGTATCTTGTGGGTCCTTGGCTGCTCCCCGGCGAGAGCTTTACCACATACCTCTTCCTCGGAGCTGCCCTGACTGCCACTTCGGTGGGAATCACTGCCCGGGTATTCCGTGATCTTGGAAAACTGCAAACCCCGGAGGCGCAGATCGTACTTGGCGCCGCAGTCATCGACGATGTGATGGGACTCATCATCCTTGCAGTGGTTTCCGCGATCGCAACAACTGGGTCTGTTTCCACACTCGATGTCGCGCTTATCACCGGAAAATCCATCGGCTTCCTTGTAGGCGCTATTATTCTTGGTCATATGGCAGCCCCATTGCTTGGAAGGATCTTCTCGCTGATACATACCGGCGTGGGCATGAAGTTCACCCTCGCGATCTCCTTCGGTCTCTTCTTTGCAGCAGCCGCACAATTCATCGGACTCGCGCCTATTGTCGGTGCATTCGCAGCCGGTTTGGTTCTTGACCCTGTGCACTTCCGCTACTTCAAAGATCATAAAATTGTAAGCCATGTGCAGTCCGTAGTTGCAGATGCACCGGAGAACGTGAAACGCAAGGTCGGCGAAGCCATGGAAGAGCACGCTGACCGGCACATCGATGAGCTGATTGAGCCGCTCGGTCATTTCCTCGTGCCGATCTTCTTCGTGATGACAGGTATGGCCGTAAAAATCGAAACAATGTTTGATACATCTATCATGCTTGTCGCTTTGGCAATCACCTTTGCCGCATGTATCGGAAAAATCGCTTCCGGCATTGCTGCTGGCCCCGTGCGCAAATCTCTTGTCGGTTGGGGCATGGTCCCGCGCGGAGAAGTGGGGTTGATATTCGCTTCGATAGGACGTGGACTTGGCGTGGTATCCGATCAGGTATTCTCTGTCATTGTCATTGTTGTCATATTGACAACGCTCTGTACGCCGCCTGTATTGACGTTCCTGCTCAAGAAAAAAACGGCATGACCCGCAGATTCACCTTTGAAATGCACCACCACAGGAATAATGATGAAAAACAACATTTTTTTAAAGATGCAATAGTTCGCCCGACTAGCCCCTAGGAGCCTTGTCTGCCATGCGACTATCCTGTAAGTACACTCAACAATCTCTCACTTTTCTATGCCCGCCTCCGGAACCATCGCTCAAGTTATCGGCGCCGTCGTCGACTGCACCTTCCCCGCAGGCTCCACGCCGCTGGTGTACACCGCACTGAAAACAACGATAGGCAAGGAACCTCTCACGCTCGAGGTCCAGAAACACCTCGGTGACGGGGTAGTGCGGACCGTCGCGATGGGAAGCACAGACGGACTGCAGCGCGGCACCCCCGTCGCCGATACGGGCGCTGCGATTTCTGTACCTGTTGGTCCAGAGACCCTCGGTCGCATGTGCAATATGCTCGGTGATCCCATCGATGGCATGGCACCCGTGAAGACCAAGAAGACCTACCCGATCCACCGACCAGCACCTCCCTTTACCGAGCAATCCACGAAGACGGAGATCTTCGAAACGGGCATAAAAGTTATCGACCTCATCTGCCCGATCCTCAAGGGAGGGAAAGTGGGGCTCTTCGGAGGAGCTGGAGTCGGAAAGACCGTGGTCGTGAAGGAGCTGATCCGCAATATCGCCGAAGAGCACGGAGGATTCTCCGTCTTTGCCGGGGTAGGTGAGCGCAGCCGCGAGGGAAACGACCTCTACTACGAAATGAAGGAATCCGGCGTATTGGACAAGACCGCTCTCGTCTTCGGTCAGATGAACGAACCGCCCGGCCCACGCCTCCGTGTCGCTCTGACAGGACTCGCTATGGCAGAGTACTTTCGCGACGAAGAACAGCGCGACGTGCTGCTCTTCATCGACAACATTTTCCGCTTCACTCAAGCCGGAAGCGAGCTTTCTGCACTCCTTGGGCGCATTCCGTCCGCGGTGGGATACCAGCCGACACTGGCCAGTGAAATGGGACAGCTCCAGGAACGCATCACATCGACGAGCAAAGGGTCCATCACTTCCGTGCAGGCAGTGTACGTTCCCGCTGATGACTTCACGGACCCGGCACCCGCCACAACATTTGGTCATCTCGACTCCACAATCGTCCTCACCAGAAGCCTTGCGGAGCTCGGCATCTACCCAGCGGTCGACCCGCTCGACTCAGCCAGCAACATTCTCTCGCCCGAGGTCGTCGGACAGGAACACTACGATACTGCACGAGGCGTACAGCGCGTTCTACAGCGTTATAAAGAACTACAGGACATCATTGCGATCCTCGGCATGGAAGAGCTCTCGGAGGAAGATAAGATTGCCGTGCAACGCGCTCGCAAGATCCAGCGATTTCTCTCTCAGCCGTTCTTCGTCGCGGAAGTCTTCACGGGATTCCCCGGAAAATTCGTCCCCATGAAAGACACCGTGAAAAGCTTCAAGGCAATCCTAGAAGGATCCTATGATGCCGTTCCCGAGCAAGCCTTCTACATGAAGGGCGGGATCGACGAAGTTCAGTCTTAACCCCGTTCCGATCTTTCTTGTATCTCATGATCAACGTTGTCGTCATCACACCGGAAGGCATCTCCCACTCCTCACAAGCAGAGTCGGTGAGTCTGCCGACCACGGAAGGCGAAATCACCGTTCTCACCGGGCACATCCCGATTGTGACAACATTACATCCGGGCATGATGACGGTGCGCAGCGGGGGCGAGGAACAATACTTTGCCGTAGCGCGCGGTGTCGTGGAAGTCACGGGAAGCAGTGTGCGGGTCCTGAGCGACATCGCGGACCGGGTCGACAGCCTCGATGAGCAAGCGGTGGAGCAGGCGAAGCGACGTGCCGAAGAGTTACTTGCAAGCAAGCGCACCGATGACGAAGGCTTTGCCGAAGCCACCGCCGTCCTCGACCGCGAATTTGCTCGTCTCCGCAGTGTGCGGAGGCGGAAAGGTTCCCGCAGATCCCTATGAACAATGACACTCCTCGTCCATCAGCGGCCCCCCGACTGCATGGCACCAAGCGTGAGGAGATGGGCTTGATGATGAGTGTGCAACTTGCATGGGAGCTGGGCTACGTTATCGCCGGTCCGATTGTCCTCCTTGGATTCGGAGGAGC
>Ga0155266_123_pt1 | contig 30251 bp, 23 predicted proteins | sample RifCSPhighO2_02_FD_106234 | JGI IMG/M metagenome (GOLD analysis project Ga0155266, IMG submission 106234) | Candidatus Peribacteria bacterium RIFCSPHIGHO2_02_FULL_53_20 | reverse complement strand
GGGCAGATTCCGAATTCCCTCGCTCCGAAGCTGGCAGCAGCGGGCGTGCCAATTTTGGGAACCGCTCCGGAGGATATCGATAGAGCTGAGGATCGCCACAAGTTCAGCTCTCTCCTGGATACTCTCGGAATCGATCAGCCGGCATGGAAGGAATTCACCGACCTCTCCGGAGCGCTCGCATTTGCCGCGTCCGTCGGATACCCCGTGATCGTGCGCCCAAGCTACGTGCTTTCGGGGGCTTCGATGGCAGTCGTACACACCGATGCGGATCTGGAGGAATATGTGAGCTTGTCAGCGTACGTGAATAAGGAAACACCGATCGTCGTTTCCAAGTTCGAAGTCGGCGCGAAGGAGATCGAGCTCGATGGCGTTGCCCAAAAGGGAAAGCTCCTCCTCTACGCCGTCGCCGAACACATTGAAAACGCTGGCGTACACTCGGGAGATGCCACGATCGTCCTACCGCCGCAGCGCGTGAATTTAGAAACCCTCCGGCAGATCAAGATGATCGGCAAGCGCGTCGCGGAGGGGCTTAAAATCTCCGGTCCGTTCAACATCCAATTCCTCGCAGCGAATAACCGTCTCAAGGTCATCGAATGCAATCTCCGTGCCAGCCGCAGTTTCCCATTTGCAAGCAAGGTCACCGGCGAAAACTTCGCGGTACTCGCAACCCAGGCGCTTCTCGGAAAAGCCCCAACCGGCAAGCACTATCAGACCCTCGATCTCGATCACGTCGGCGTGAAAGCGGCGCAATTCAGTTTTAGCCGGCTCAAAGGAGCGGATCCGAGATTGGGCGTGGAGATGGCGAGTACCGGAGAAGTCGCGTGCTTTGGCGAGAATGCCGAGCAGGCATTGCTGACAGCCCTCCTCGCCGTGGGATTCAAGATGCCGAAGAAAAATATCCTCGTCACCGTCGGTCGGCTGGAAGACAAAGTGGAAATTCTCTCCTCGCTCCAAGCACTACAGGAACGAGGCTTCACCTTCCTCGCCACTGCACGCACGCACGAATTCATGGAATCCCGGGGCATCAACTCGGGATTGCTCCATAAAGTAAGCGAGCCCCGATCGCCGAATATCCGGGAGTATCTGGAAAATAAGCGCCTCGATCTGGTCATCAATATCCCCACGCATTCCACGTCGACTGAACGGACGGACGGCTACTTCATCCGCAGACTCGCGACGGATCACGGCATCCCGCTCATCACGAATGTGCAGCTTTTCAAACGGTTTGTGGAAGCGCTGACGCGAGAGGATGTGGATGCATTGCCGCTGATGGCGTGGCCAGATCTTCTGCAAGCGTAAAGCGAATGGCTTTTGGCTTTTAGGGGTTGTCAACACCATGAAACCGCGTACAATACGCCAGCTCCATCCCTTTTTTCACATGCCCAAAGACGACGATCTCCTCACCGATGACGATGCCTCTGAAGAGAGGACGAAAGACGAAGATACCGATGCCGGAGATGCCGACAAAGATATTCTCTCCTCGACCGGGGGTGCAACTACCGGCGATGACGACCAAACGCTCGTAACCAAGGAAGGACTCAAGAAGCTCAAGGAAGAACTGGAGCTCCTCAAAACCGTTCGTCGCCAGGAAGTCGCACAGCGACTGAAGGAAGCCATCTCCTACGGAGATCTTTCGGAAAATTCCGAATATGAGGAAGCGAAAAACGAACAGGCCTTCGTGGAAGGACGCGTCCTGGAACTCGAACAGAAAATCAAGAACGCCAAAATCATTGCGGAAAAAAAAGCAGATGCCAAGCGCGGCAAGGACATTGACATCGGAACGACGGTGACTGTCCGCAACCGTTCTGAGGGCGAGGATCCCGAGACGTATATCATCGTGGGCTCAACGGAAGCAGACCCCTTAGAGCATAAGATCAGCAACGAATCCCCTATCGGTCACGCGCTTCTCGGAAGGAAGAAGGGAGATGTAGTCGAAGTGCCAACCCCAGCGGGGAAGTTTAAGTATGAAGTGCTGAAGGTTGCCTGAGCCGCATGCCTGCAGGCATGCGGCTAAAAAGGCGTGCGTCTTTATGGTAATCTATCTTCGTGCCCACCCCTGCTCCAACCATCGTCATCCCCCCCGAAACCCAGCAGAAATTCGGGGAGATTATTGCGCTGATCCAGGCATCCGAAAGTATGAACGACGAGGAGCGGCAGTACTGGATCAATATCCTGCCGATCATGACGCCCGAGCAGGTCGGGAATCTTCGCCAGATTCTGGACAACGAAAAATCGCAGCTTGCGGCGATCGACAAGAAATACAGCAAAGAGATTTCAGCTCTCGGGCAGGAGGAATTGATCCGGCAGGCGGATGAAGTGCGTCGTAACCGGCGCCTGAAGCTCAAAACCACCGAACGCCAAAGCGAAGAAGCGGAAGATACACAGACGGAGGATCTGCTAAAGAAGATTGAGATAGAAGGAACACCTTCTCTCTGATTCTCCAATGACGGATATGTCAGTGAACCGCAGCCAGAAAGGCTGCTCCCTATTTCTATTCAATGTTTCCCATAATCTCTTTACTGCATATCGGGAGCAGGCTTTCTGCCTGCGGCAAAAGGCGTTCAACCTCTATTCATTAGCACTTGCATAGTTCCGCCAAGCAAACGTCCAGAATCGCCTCCGCTTCCTGCGGCGCTTCGGCGGTACTCCGAAGTCCTCCTGTTTTCAGATCGATGTCGGCCTGCGCGAAGCGACCAAGCATGCCTTGTAGCTTCCCATGGTTCATACGGCGGGCGATGGGCAATAGACCCCGTGCCGTGCCGAATTTCATGCCAGATTTCTTCATGACATCCTGGGGGGACCTGGCACCATCCTGCACAGCGGCTGCGACCGCGGTGAGCTGCGCGACGATCCAGAGCAACATCGCCCAGAGTCCGCCTGTCGTCTCTCCACGCGACGTGAGCTCCTTCACAAAACCAAGGGTACGCGGAGCGTCTCCCTCAACAAGCAAATCAATCAACTGCCAGACATTGCGCTCTCCGGAGGGAAGCACCAATGTGTCCACGTCATCCCTTGTCACCGGTTTTCCTCCCGCGTAGAGCGCGAGCTTCGCGATCTCCTGTTGCAGAACGATCTGCTCCGTTCCTGCGGCAAACACCAGGGCTCGCAATGCATCAGGGAGGATCGCCACACCCTCTCTCACAAACGCATCACGGATCCAGCCTTCGAGTGCAGCTCCCGCAAGGAGCTGGCATTCACGGACATCCGCGATCGCGAACAGTGCCTTTACCCCGCTCTTGCGGCGATCGGGAGAAGGATCAATGAAAAGAAGAAGGACATCTGGATGAATATCCTTCGGCAATCGCTCTACCTCCTCTTTTTCAAATGCCGGCACGCCTTCAACGATGACCAGACGTTTACGTGCTGTAAAAGGCAGAACGGAGATCTCATCGAGCAGATGGGGATATGTGAGTGCATCCCCCTCAACCCTGCTGCAATTTTCCGCGCCATGCTTGTCCCGAAATCCCTGTATCCACCGGTGCCGCTCTTCGGCGAGCAGATACGCATTTTTGCCAGTGAGAAGGAAGATTTGAGGGGACACAGGCTATAGTATAAAGAATGGTTGTATTGCTATATTGTTGTATTGTTTCAAAGTGATGATCCAACAATGATAACAATACAACAATACAACAATATATCCATTCTGCCCTCATGGAGCAAAAGCGCATTTCGTCCTATAATAGAAGGAATGCCAAACAAAAACTTCCGACGCACGTCCCGATTCTCGGTGCTCATGATGGGCGCCGCAACGGTCGCGAGCGCTTTTTTCATCGGCATCGAGACAGCCGGGGATGTCCACCCCATCGCCCTGATCGAAGCGGGGAGCGGTGAACTCCGCGGGGACGTAAGCGGCAACGGCGCACTGGACCTCGGAGACGCTATCGCGATCCTCGAAATCGTCCAGGGCTACCGCGTTCCGACTCCGGAAGAACTGCGGGCGGACCCGAATGGCGACGGTCTCCTCACGGTGGACGACGCCCTCAGGATCCTTGCGACACTCGACGCACGCTAAATACCCATACATGCACACTTCGCTTTGCCACAGGCTCACTGTATCCGCACTTGCATTGCTCATCACGCTGCTTCCTGTGACGACAGTGGATGCTATTGGCACGGAAACGACCCTCGTGCTGCGTCCTCACTGCCTTCTCGGATACGAGGAAGATAACCAAGTCCTTGAGGAAGGCGGCGACCCCGAGCAGATCCGATGCCCGAGCTTTTCTGTCGAAGACCCGCAGACACTGAAAACTCCTGACCTCGCCGTGGGGGATATTCTCGATCTCGATATCGTTCTGGAAAATCCAGACAACAAAGAGCTCACCAGAATGCGTGCCTGGCTCTCCTACGATCCGAATATCCTGCATGGCGATCAGATCACTGTGAGCGAGGCGTTCCCCGTAGTCACGCCGGGGGAAAGTGATTTCTCCGAAACCGAAGGCTATGCCAAAATCGAAGGATCGGTGGAGGGCGGCGGACCGAATGACCTGCAGATCTTTGTGGTCCGTGTGCAGTTCACGGTGCTCAAGTCGACTCCGGGTGGAACCGTCATCAATTTCTTCGACGTGCAATCCGGCGGTCACACCACCGCGGTCACGGGCACCGGAGAAGAGGAGGAACATGTCATCGACCGCGAGCCTGGCGCACTCCACGTTGTCTTCACTCAGGAGGAAGAGACTGTGGTGATCACCGAAGAGAGTGCGCCTCCGGCTGCAATCAGCAGCGCATCGGCATCATCGCAATCCAGTATTGCGGCTACGGAGCCTGTAGTTTCTGCGACTCCAGCTGGAGAACTCCTCACGGATGGCGAAGCTTGTATCACGGACAATCAATGTCGTTCGTCGCGCTGCATTGCAGGCATCTGCCAGGGTGCTACCCCACTTGTGGGGGGAGCCGCCTGCGGAAGCGATGCGCAATGCGCCAGCGGACAATGCAAAGACAATGCCTGTACCGCTCTTACTCCCGCGCCCGCCAACTCTTCGGCAACCTCTACAAGCACGCTTGCGGCTGTCGGCAGAGCATGTCAGTCCAATAAAGACTGTCAAAGCGGACTCTGCATCTCCAATGTCTGTATCCCCTCTCTCGATTCACAACGGCAAAACAATCCTGCTCCGGTGACCGCTCCGTCTGTACCAACAGCGGCGGATAGCTCCGCGTTCGCTCTCCTGCAGGTGCAGAATGCCCGCGTGACAACCGAAGGAAGCTCAGTGTACCTCGGTTGGGAAGGACTGAATTCCTCCCAGCTCAAGGCATATAACGTGTACTACGGGACGACGACCGGGCGCTACATCCAAAGAAAGACCGTCGAATCTTCTGTGAAAAGTCTGGCGATCCGTTCGCTGCCGGTGGGCACGACCTACTATTTTGCAGTCCGAGCGGTGAACCTCGCGGATCAGGAAAGCGCGTTCAGCCAGGAAGTCGGTGTCACCGTCGGGGATCCCAAGACCTCTACCTCCCCACTCGCCGCGGGATCCATCCCCGATGATGGTCCCGGCAAAAATCCTCTACAAGGAAGTGTCACGGGAAAAGGAGGAAGCGTCCCTGGGGAAACCGGCATCCCCTCCATCGCTCTCACGCTCGCAGCACTCTCTGCCATCATCGGCACGGGCTTTGCTTCCCGCAGGCAGATGATCGCCGTCTCCGATACCCCCCACTCATGAGTTCCCTGCATCCCCACTGGCAGGCGACGGATGACGGTGTTCCCGTTCCCGTGCGTATCGCAGTGAGCAAGAGTGCTCCTACAAATGTCCCCGTTGGAACGAAGACCGTCTCGCGAAGACCCGCTGCGATCGTCGGCATTCTCATGGCATTTTCGATAGGTGCAGTCGCCTACGGCACGCTCGATGACGCTCGGGCTCCGCTTGCGGGAGAACTCATGGACGTGGAAAACCCCACGACCTACTTTGATGTGCTTGCAGAGCAGATGGTGCGCGCCTCGGTGGACCAGAATAGAGACACGGCACCCGAAACAGCGGAAGTACCTACGGAAGATTCGATCGTCTATCGTAGAGATCTTGAGCCGAGTATTCCCGTAAACCCGAGCACCTACAATACCCTACCGGCAGAGCTTGCTGCCTCGCTGCCCGTCAATCAGAACGTGATCGGGGCAAATGTCACTGAGACCTTTCACAGCGGTGCACCAGGTCCAGTAGAGCAACCGCAGACGGGAGCAGGGATGCTCTGGGCGACGATCCTCGGTGCTGTTGCAGTGCTGTTCTGGCAATCGAGGGAGAAACTGAAGGCGATTGTTGAATAAATTATTTATTCGGATTATAAGGCTATTGAATAAGATAGTTGCATTGTTCAATGGTCGTATTGTTCGCAAGCGGTCATCAACAGTTCAGCAATACAACAATCAGCGATCCTCCAAGGCTGGTAGGATGCCTCTATGCATTCTTCATCCGAATCTTTTTCCGACCGCTACCGCGCCCACCGCGAGGCAGAAATCCACGGTCACCGACTCGGCAGCGTCATTCAGGACATCGTGTACGGAGGCAATGACGGCATCGTCACGACATTCGCGGTCGTCGCGGGAACGATGGGCGCGGGACTTCCTCGCTACATCGTGATCATTCTCGGACTTGCCAATCTCCTCGCCGACGGCATCTCGATGGCGACGGGCGCGTATCTCTCCATGCGATCGGAACGCGACCAGTTCAAACGCATCCGCAGAGAGGAACTCGAAGAGATTGAAGATCATCCGGATCTCGAGCGCGAGGAAATTCGCGAATTCTTCGGAAAGATTGGATTTGCGGGCGAGGATCTGGAGCGTGTGACTGCGGTCATCACCAGAGACAAAGCGGTCTGGGCGGATACGATGATGCACGCGGAACACGGGCTCACCGAGGAATCTACGAAACAGCCGGTGCTACATGCTCTCACAACGTTCCTGAGCTTTCAGCTCTTTGGCGTGATCCCCCTCCTCCCGTACCTTTTTACCATCTTGCCGGAGCAGCGCTTCAGCGTTGCGGTGATCTCCACCGGCATTGCACTCGCGCTTTTGGGACTCACCAAAAGCTGGGTGACCCGTGAGAATCTTCTTCGCGGCGCCATAGAAATCGTCAGCGTCGGAGCCGCAGGAGCGTTAGTGGCGTATGGGATCGGAGTATTGCTGAAGTCGACGGTGGGGGTGGCTTTGTAAGTATTATGTATTAAGTATTAGGTATTATGTATGGCTCATTTTCCTTAATAGGAAATACCTAATACATAATACTTAATACATAATACTTTCATGCTTCACAGAATCACCAAAGGTCAAGCTCTGCTTGCTGTGGGAATCCTCTTCTCTCTCGTCTTTCTGATCTACGGTCGCTCCATCGATTACCCCTTCGTACGCTTTGATGACGGGCTTTTGATCTATGACAATCCTGTGATTCGCGCAATGAATTTCACAACACTCGGAACAATTTTTTCGACGTACGATCCGGAGCTCTACATTCCGCTGACATTGCTTTCCTACCAATTCGATTTCCTGATCGGCGGGATCAACCCGGCGATCTATCATCTGCAGAATATTCTGTGGCATGCGATGAATGCATTGCTGGTAACGCTGCTTCTCTTCTGGTTGCTCTTCTTGCGCGATCAATCGCAAATTGCAAATCCGACTTCGGCTCCGGCCTCCGCCGAGACGAGTCATAAATTGCAAATCGTAGCTCTGACACTTGGCGCACTCTTTGCTATCCATCCGATCAATGTCGAAGCCGTCGCCTGGGCGAGCGCGCGGAAGGATTTGCTTTCGACATTCTTCGCACTCGGTTCCATGCTCGCATATCTCCAGTGGAGTGCTGGAGGACGCAAACGCTGGTTCTACGGAAGTCTCGTGCTGTTTGCCATCGGTCTCCTCTGCAAAGTCACGATCCTTACGCTTCCGCTGATATTGTTGATCCTCGATCTCTGGTGCAGGCGACGCGTCGATAGGAATGTGTTTCTGGAAAAGATTCCATTCTTTGCTCTGAGCCTTGCCTTTGCTGTGATCGCCATCTTCGGAAAAGCGGGACAGCTTGCAAGCGTCACGCCGATGGAAACGATTCTGGTCGCAAGCAAAGCGATTGTCTCTACGATGCAACATTGGTTCATACCCCTTGGTCTCTCCGTCCTCTATCCATACAACAACAGTGTAACAATCGGCTCCCTATCTTTTTTGCTTCCGTTCCTTGGTCTGCTTGGTTTCCTTGGCTTCGCTTTCTTCTTCGTTAAAAAACGGGCGGAGACGCAACAGCGTTGCGTCTCTACCATCATCCTCTGCGCCGCCTTCTTCCTCTTCGCTCTTGTCCCCAGCCTCCTCAATTTCGCAAAAGGCGGAACGATCTACATGACATCGGATCGGTATGGGTATTTCGCGGGGGTGGGATTGTTGCTTGGTCTGGGGACGGGTGTGATTCACTTCCTTCGGGGAGACGCACTGCCAGTGCGTCTCTACCGCAAGCGAATGGTATCCGGGATGATCTTTCTGATTCTGGGAATCGGCATTGCCCTTTCCATCCGCCAAACGAAAACATGGGCAAGGAACGAGGCACTCTTCACAAATGTCCTTAAGCATTATCCCGATGCGCACGTCGCGCATAACAATCTCGCAAACTATCTGACGGAGCGCCCCCACGGCGAAGGAAAGATCAGCGAGGCGATCATGGAATACGAGAAGGCATTGCAGATTGCAAAGGATCTTCCACACAGAGGTGGCTCCACCGATCCCATGACTTCGAAAATCCTGAGCAATCTCGCTTCGGCACTCCGGCAATCCGGAGATATCACCTCCGCGAAAAAGCACTACGCCGAAGCACTCAAAAGAAATCCTATAAATCCGTATGCTTTCCTCGGTCTCGGCATTGTCGCGGCTTTGGAGGGCAGAATGGGAGAGGCGGAAGGGCAATACCTCATCGCGCTCCAGATCGCGCCGAAGTTCTCTCCGGCATTGCTCAATCTCGGTGCACTGTATTCTGCAACCGGACGGTATGCAGAAGCGCTCGATACATTCGACCAGGGAATCGCGATCGATCCGTTTGCGCCCCAAGCACACTACAACCGCGCGGTCGTCTTACAGAAGATGCATCGGATGACCGAGGCGCGTGTTGCCTATGAAAAAGCCATAGATATCGTGCCGTCCTTTGTCGCTGCCAGAATCAACCTCGGGATTCTCGAAGCCAATCGGGGGAGATCAGCGCAAGCAATCGAGCAGTTCCAGGAAGTGCTGCGGTACGATCCGGGGAATAGCAAAGCAACGGAGGCGCTGCGGCAATTACGATAATTGAACACATTTTTTATTCAATGTTTGTAGCCAAGAAAGAAGCAAACACATCTTTCCCTGTGACAGTGAATTTGCCTCCACGACAAAGAAATCTGAACACTCGCCGACTTCTCTCTCCTCAGGGCATCACCCTACAGGAACGAAACGGGAAACTGGAAACACTCCTTTCCCCCAATTCTATGATCGACACCTTCATGGACAGCCCAGCACACATACCGACAATACCTGATGAAACACAAACTCCTCCGAAAGACGTTCGGACATTCATTCAACGTACAGCAGACCGCTTCCGCCAGCTGGGATTCAGCGAAGAACTTTCTGCACGGCTGCTCTCTCCGAAGCATCATGGCGTCGACTTCAGCATGGAGACATAAACACACCATATGTTGTGCTCCTCTGAATTATGTGAATCTTCTGCATCCTCTGAATCCCCTCTCTGCAAGTCCACTTGCTTGCATGCATTCGTCCTCGGGGGTAAATGTACTATCCATATGCAAAACCTCCGCCCCTTTGTCGCCGAGCTCCTCGGCACATTCCTGCTTACACTCGCCGTAAGTCTTTCTATCGTGATGCCCTCGGTCATCCCGACTCCAGCGATCGCCGGTCTCACACTGATGATCCTCGTGTACGTGCTCGGGCCTGTCTCCGGCGCGCACGTGAACCCCGCGGTCACCGTGGGACTCTGGTGTATAGGGAAAATGACCCCGAAGAGCGCGATCGGCTACATCATCGCGCAGATTATCGGCGCGCTCCTTGTCGGTCCTTTCCTCACGCTCCTCCAAATCATCCCGGTGGATGCCGGAGCACTGGAAGGTCTCACCCTCGGCATCGGTGAAGCGCTTGGCGCTGGGCTCCTTGTCGCCGGCGTGTGCTCGGTCGTCTATGGAAAATCTTCTGGAGCTGCGACTGGTGTCACGGTCGGAGGCTCGCTCTTTCTTGGAGCCACACTCGCTTCCTCTGTAGGAAATGGCATTGTGAATCCTGCAGTCGCTATCGGCCTGCGATCGGTCAGCCTCACGTATCTCCTTGCGCCGCTCGTCGGAGGACTGATTTTTGCGGAGGTGTATAGGTACCTTGTGAAGGGAAAATAAGCATGATGAATCCCAGCAAAATTGCCCGTAAAGGGCTTTTTTGCTTATGGAATACATATTATCATCATCCGCTATGCCTTCTTTACAGGAAGCCATTATTCGACCAACGACGAGAACGGAATACCTCGAAAGTATTCCTACGGGACCACGTGAGCTTGTAGAAAACCTCGTCACCCACGTTTCCGGAACAATGCGATTCCTGCTGCCACCACGCGAGGGTCAGGTGTTGGCAGAAGCACTCATTACAGGAGAAAAAGCATATAGAAAAATCGGAATAGATCATCCGATACTTGGTGCCCGCATTCGTGAACTTGATGTGCTTGCACGCAATACAATCCATGAGCTGCACGATCTCTGTCCGGAAGCATTCGAACCGGGTTTCCATGATGGAAGTGATTTCTGGGCGCAGATGCTGGGAGCCGAAATGCATCATCTCATCAACACCCTTACTTCCGCGCGCCGTGTCACCCTCGTCGCCGATCGTGAGTTCCATAATCTTCACGGCGTCATCGACTACGCCAACAGGCATCCGGGTATCCTGCAAATGTCAGGCATCATTACGCCATTCCATGATCTCGATGACAAAATGCTCAGCATCCTTAATCGCATCAACGATATACGGAAATACGGGTGCATGGAGCCCCCGGATGATGAAACAAATAATTTGTATGCAAGCGGTCCACACCATGATCTCGTGCCGCATCTGCATGTACCGTACAAAAGAGAAGTGACGAGAGATGAAGAGAAACGTCGTCGATACTGTGAAGAGGTGTTTCTCCCTGCAGTCCTCAGTACAAATCCAGATGTCGTTTTCCTCGCCAATTGGAAACTTATTCTCCATAAAATCGTTCCCGAGGAACTTGAACGCCGGGGCATCAAGCTCATCAACTGTCATCCTTCTGTACTCCCGTTGAATAAAGGATGGCAAACGGAACTCATGGCTCTGAGAGGCACTAATCCGGATGCAAGCGGCTTTACCTATCACTATGCAGGTGCGGAATTAGATGGCGGTGCAACATTACTTTCCTATCACTATCCGGCAAATCCCTTTGACGCAGAACGTGCCAGGGCACCGGACGGAAAGTCATACACTAAGAGTGAGGAGGAACGCATGCGACACATGATGATACGGGCACAGGAATACCTCACCCCGCGCGTTCTTGACTACGCAACAAGCGGCATTCCTCAGTGGACTGTCAGTGGAGATGATGCGTTCGGCGTCGAGATGCGCAGTCGACCGGAAGGCGAACATGAAAAATATTCGCGAGTGCTCTTTCGTCAAGGAAACCAATGGAACACGCTGGAGGAGATCATCAAGCCGCCTCGTCTTACGGAGAATCCTGCGGAAATCGGGGCACTGCGAAAATTCTGCTTTTTTGTACCATGCACACGTACAGATCAAGCTCGTACGATCGGCGCTATTTACCATGAGGCGGAAAGCCGTGGAGCGGGCAAAACGAAACTGAGTGACGTGCATATCGATTTCACTCTGGATGGGCTGAGATGCGAGGTAACCACCGCAAGCCCGACATTCGGTGAATGGCTTTTGCGCAAAGGGTATCTGAGTGGGATCACGGAGCATTTCACGCGCGTTACGGCACCGCGAAAACCAGATCCAAGGGGAAGAGATACACCCGGGATTATCGTACCGTGGTCAAAACAATAAATGGACTTGCACGAAGACTTTAAAACCCAAATTCTTTCTCGATGGTGGACCGGGAAGGACACTTCGTCGCTTCGCTCCTCAGGACAAGCTCGAACTACTCCAAAGATGTTCCTTCTTTTCACGTCTCCATCCCTTTATCTCTTTCTCACGATTTCTCGCTTGATCACGATCTGCCATCTCTTCAGACCAAAGAAGTTTCTTCATTCCAATTTTCTTTGTATGAAAACAAGCGGCACCATTTGCATGCTCCTTCAGTCTACGTTGCAAATCATTGGTATGACCAACGTAATAAGAACCATCCTGCAGCTCGAGAATATATACAGAGAACATGGCTTGCCATGAGGAGCGCCGCAGCGCGACGAATGGTGGGCCGGGAGGGACTCGAACCCCCGAAGGCGTAAGCCACCTGATTTACAGTCAGGCGCGTTTGACCACTTCGCTACCGACCCACGCAAGGTAGTGTATGAAAAAAGAGTGACAGTGAGAAGGCATTATCTGTGGCTTGTGTACTCAGCAACGACATCCTCCTCGATCGCTGCATGCAAATGGCCGCGGAAATATTTCTGGGAGCCATTCGGAGGGCGGAACGATGCTATAGCTCTCTGCAAAATTGCATCAGCGGCTTTTTGAAGGGGGGCATTCTTTGGATGCTTGTGCCCTTGTAACTGCAGAGCTCTCAGAGCATCGGACTTAGCGACATTGCCATAATTTTCTTTCAAGACCGCCAGAGCGGCATCAAATGTGCGAGCGAAATTTCCTCCTCTTTCCTGTTTATTGACATAATCAATGACAACGTCCTGTAAAAGACACAATTCGAGAGCAACAGCATCCATTTGCCTATCTTGTTGAGCAGTCCCCAGTTGCGCTGATGGAGCTGGCACCCCAGAAGTGCTTGCATCACCATCTTGGGGCTGATGATTTCCTGAGACAGCAGCAGCCAATTTGCTTTTCCTTAACTTGGACAAAGGTTTCTGGCTTGGGGAATTCACCATATGAGGATCATCAATCCTAAGCGTTGCAACAGGAGAGTCGTCACTTGCGGGTTCTACGGGTGGAGCAGCCGGACCATCTGCAAGAGGCACATGGGGGAAATTTCCTTCATTGGAGACTCCATCATCGGACGTAGCAACAACACTCGCTCCATCGTTTCCTTCTACATCAGCCGTAGAAGAGCCAGCGGTTGGGCATTGCGCATCTACATTACGATCCACGGCGGTCAAATCACCATCGACTGGCTGAGCTTCATTACCCTGCATTACCGCCAATGCACGATCAATGTCCGCATAAATCGTTGGATACGCAAATGCTGCAAAATCATCGCCGTGTTCAAGCGGATTATACACATTGATCTGTCGGATAAGAGAGTCATGTGCTGCTTGTTTCAGTGCGAAACTCAGTTCACCACCTGGATTTTTCGTAGCTGCATAGGTGAATATAGGACGATAGCTCATCTGAGCAAGACTGTATTTGCTTGAAAATCGTAATGATACATTTGGCTTGGCTCCAAGAGACCTACTCGGACCGTGTTCCTCATACAGCTGGCATCCTTCGGCAACTCTCTGGCGGATAGACGCCTCCAAGTCTCCAGCCTCAGGATCGTACCACCATACAGCCTTTGCGGCGCTGTTGCGGGCCTTATCCTTGTAAGGCTGGAAAGCAAGTGTTGGTTTCTTATCCACATATTGTTGTGCAAGCTCATCAGCAAGATGTATGTAGAGCGACAGGATCGCAGCTACTGTCTCTTGATGCGATGAACACTGAATGCCCTGCGTATTCGACCAGAGACGTAAACGCTGCACAATGGCATCCGAAGGAAACGGCGCGCTATTTGCAATAACTCTCGCCAAGCTCACCGCTAACTCTGGAGCGGTTTTCGGTGCTTTTTTCCATCGTGAATTGTTTGAATGCGGAACAACTGGTGGTGATGCGTCCTGCGAAGTCGAAGGCAGCATTGATGTGCTGCTATGTCCATGCAGCTGCTGTACTTGATCACGCAATGCATGAACAAGGTAGGAAACGACAGAGTTGCCAAACCTCGATTCGATGCCTTTCAGAGCATCATGTTCTGCTGCGGTTATGCCAGTGTTTAATATGTCTCCAGCCATGGCGACCGAGCATAACAAGAATCACAAGGACTGCAACGCAATAACCGTGTATCCGTAGAGACGTACCAACGGTACGTCTCTACTCATACCGTAACGCCTCAATCGGATCCAATCTCGCTGCCTTCCTTGCCGGATACACACCAAAGATCACACCCGTTCCGACCGCCATCACCACAGCAAGGGCAATCGCTGAAAACGAGAGAACAAAATGGAATTCTCCGAGGATGCGGTTAGCGATCTGCGAAAGCATCCATCCCGTACCCATGCCGATCACGATGCCGATGAGACCACCGGTGCAGGTGAGTGCGACGCTTTCACCGAGAAACTGCAGAAGAATATCTCTGGAGCGTGCGCCGAGAGCTTTCCGCAGACCAATCTCGCGGGTGCGTTCGGTGACGGTGACGAGCATGATATTCATGATGCCGATACCGCCGACAAGGAGGGAGATAGCAGCAATCAGCGCAAGGAAGACGGTGAGACCGAGTGTCACCGATGAAATAATCGATGTGACCTGCTCCGCAGAACGCGCAATGAAGTCATCTTGATCCGGATCGTTTTCCGGATTCTTGATGCGATGGCGATCGCGGAGAAGATCGGTGATATCACGCTTTGCGATCTCAACGTCTCCAAGGGTTTTCAAGGTCATATAGGAAAGATAATCCTGTCCCGTGATGCTACGCGCCGCCGAGAACGGGATGAAGACCGGCTTGTCCATATCGGAAAGCAAAAGGGAACCGACGCTTTGCAGTGTCCCGACGATCGTAAAGCTCTCCTCACCGATGTCGATTCTCTGCCCAAGCGGATTTCTATTGCCGAAGAGATCCAAGGCAGTCTGGTAGCCGACCACGGCGGAATGCCGTGCGCCTTCCTCGTCAGCGGCATCGAGAAATCTGCCTTGATCCAGTTTCAATCCGTAGTTTCCGAAGATCTCTTCTGTGGATCCGAGAATCATTGGACTGCGTTCTTCACGTCCATAGCGAACAGTTTTGCCGACAATGATGACGGGTGCCACGCGCTCGACGGTGGACAGACGCTTCACGCGCTCGAAATCCTCGTACGTGAGACTTTCGAGATTGCCTCCGAACTTCTCAAACCCCGTCGGCATGATATCCATGGTGTTTGTGCCGAAGGATTCAATCTGCGAAAGAATGTATCCCTGGAAACTGCGACCGATGCTGATCATCAGAACCACGGCAGCGACACCGATGATGATGCCGAGCATCGTGAGACCCGTTCGCTTCGTATTGGTGCGAATCCCGGAGAATGCCGAGGAGAGAAGGTCTGAATATTTCATAGAATACTATTTCGATTGAGCCCTTATGAAAGAGATATAAATTGAATACATAATTTATTCATATCTTAGCGATTCGACAGGATCAAGGAGGGAGGCTTTACGTGCCGGGCTGATGCCAAAGATCACTCCGGTAAACGCAGCCATGAGTACAGAAGCGATCATACTCGGTATGGATACGGCAAAGACATACGTGCTTAAAAAACCTTTCACGATGATCGCAATGAGAAATCCGAACCCTAACCCGAACCCTAACCCGACTATCCCTCCAACCATCGTAAGAGCAACGCTCTCAAAAAGAAATTGGAGCAGGATATCGCGGGGATGTGCGCCAAGTGCTTTCCGAAGTCCGATCTCTCGTGTGCGCTCGGTCACGGTCACCAGCATGATATTCATGATGCCGATGCCTCCAACAAGGAGGGAGATCGCGGCGACCGTCGTGATGAAGAGTGTAAGCCCAAGGGATACGGAGCTCAGGATCGCGTTCGCCTGCTCTGAGGAATGCACCATGAAATCATCTTTTTCGGGATCATCGTCGGGATTCTCAATCTTGTGACGATACCGGAGTAGCCCTTTCACATCAGCGAATGCGACGTCGAAGGAATCTGTCGCAAGCATCGTGATGTAGTTCGCGTATTTTTGACCGGTGACTTGCTTGGCAACCGAAAGCGGAACGTACACGCGGTCATCGGCGTTCTGGAAAAACTGCGACCCGAGTGCCTTCGTAACGCCGACGACGGTGAAGCTGCGATCACCAACGGTGATTTCTTTACCCAAAGGATCGGATTCACCGAATAACTCCTCTTTCGCGTCTGGACCGAGAAGGGCGAAGCGTGCCGAGCGGTCTTCGTCGAAGATATCGATGAGACGACCTTCCGCGGCTTCCATATTCTGATTGTGGAAAAAATTCGGATGCGCGCCGAGAATTTGTGCCGAAGATTCCTCACGTCCGCGTTTCACGGGACCCGGCATGAAGACAATCGGCGCAACGGATTCGATCGTCGTGAGCTGCTCCAAACGTTCAATATCGTCAAAGGTAAGGCTGTCATGACCCGCAAAGACCTGGCTCGCGCCCCCTTCCTGATTGCTTCCCGGAAAGATCACCATGCTTTTACTCCCGAGGGAGGAGATTTGACTGAGGATCACTTTCTCCATGCTCGCACCGACCGAACTCATGAGGACGACGGAACCCACACCGATGACGATGCCGAGCATCGTGAGAGTGGATCGCGCTATGTTGCGGCGGAGACTTTTCGATGCCGTTGAGAGAAGATCAGAAATCGTCATTTTAATTGTACGTCGTCGTTCGCCTTCCTTCTCTTATGACTTTGGGTATCACTTTCAACAATGCCGTCTTTCATAAGGACAATACGATCGGCAAATTCCGCCGTTGTGCGTTCATGAGTGACGAGAATGATCGTGTGACCGGCAGCATTGAGTTTTTCCAGAACTTCCATGACCTGGAGTCCTGAGGCCGAATCGAGGTTGCCGGTCGGTTCATCGGCGAAGATCAATGCGGGTTCGGTGACAAGGGCACGCGCGATTGCCACGCGTTGCTTCTGACCTCCGGAAAGCTGGCTGCTGAAAAATGACGAACGATCCGTGAGACCGACGGAAGCAATGGCTTTCCGTGCATACTTCTCACGATCGGCAGGAGCGATCCCAGGATGGTAGAGCAGCGGAAGCATCACATTTTCCAGCACCGTCGCACGCGGGAGGAGATGGAACGCTTGAAAGACAAAACTCACTTTCGTCGCGCGGATCGCCGCAAGCTCATCATCGGTTTTCTTCGACGTGTCTTCACCTAGAAATCGATACACTCCTTTGGTCGGACGATCGAGAAAACCAAGAATATGCATCAAGGTCGATTTTCCAGAACCCGACGGTCCCATGATCGCAATGAATTCTCCGGAATCGATCTTCAAATCAATGCCATGCAATACGGCTGTCTCCACCTCTTCATTGAAGTAGGACTTATGCAGGCCGGTGATCGAGATCAAGAGAGATGGCATACACCAAGAAACAAACAAACCAAAAAACTATTCTTTAATAAGAACGACAACGACATCCCCTTCGGAAATACCTTCGACTTCCACCTCCCCCTCCGATCCTTCCATCCCCATCATCACCCGCTTTTCCAAAACTTCACCGCTCTCAAGAACACGAACAGCCGTTTGCCCCTCGGTATTCTCAATGACGGCGCGACGCGGCACGGAGATAACATTTTTGCGCTCACCGGTGACAATTTCAGCATCGCCCGTCATGCCGATGCGCAGCTCTTCACGGGGAAGGGCGAAGTCGAGTTTTACGCGATACTTCGGCACGCCGTCGCGGTCGGTAGCAGCTTCGTCAATCTCACTGACACGGAGAAGATCGAAGACCCTTGGAAACGCATCGAGTTCGATGGAACCAGACTGGCTTACAACGATAAGCGGGATATCCACTTCGGCAACATAGAGCTCGATGCGATAGGGAGAGGAGCCGAGCATGGTAATGGCGGCGCCCGTTGGCAGCGCTTCCCCTTTCTTCACATTGACCTTTGTGATGATGCCGTGCACCGGAGCAGTGAGAACTGTTTCTGCAAATGCGGCGCGGGCACGCTGGAGGCGGGCGGCATTTTCCGCAACCCGTGCGCGAGCGGCAGCGATGTCCTGGGGACGCGTTCCTGCACGCTTCAACTGCAATTGGGCTTCCGAGACATTGACCGATGCTTCATAGGTAGCAATGTCCGCTTTCGCTCGATCGGCTTCGCCCTGAGCCGACGCAAGTGCGGATTTCTCGGCGGAGATCTGCGTTGTATAGGATGCGGAAGCGTCTCGCAGATTATTGAGCGCGGCATCCACACCACTCAGAGCCGATTGGATACTGCTGCGCTCTGTTGCGAGCAAGTCGCTATTCGTATCACGGACGGAGACCGTAAAGTTTGAGGTGATAGGAAGGCTTAGGAGGAAATCGTTGGCCTGTCGGAGCGTATCCGCAACGGTAGCAACGGCAGCACGCGCAGTCGTAAGATCCGCGAGAGCCTCTTCGTAGTGAGCAGCAGATGCCACAACAGACAGAGCGGCGTCCAGTTCTGCAGCAGCGCGATTCTGCCGGGTCTTCAGGTCGGCGTATTCGGAAGGACTATGCTTTTGGACGACGTCTGCAACCACAATGGAGTCGTAAACATCGTTGATCGTCTTGAGTCCTGTGCGTGCATCTGCGAGGAATGCACTTGCTGTACTTGCAGCAGCAGAAACGGTACCTGCGAGAGAAATCCTCGCTTCACTCTCGAGGGATTTCAGTTTTTCTTTCGATAATTCTAATGTGCGTTCAGCCGTAAGCAGAGACATTTTCGCAACATCGAGTGCGGCACGCTTACTCTGGAGCTCCGCTTCCGCAATGGCGATGTCCTCGGGTCGTGCACCCTCGAGAAGACCATTCAAGTCGGCCTGTGCAGATTGCCATGCAGCCCCAGCAGAAGCCACGTCTGCAGAAAGTACACCTGCCCGGAGTGCTGCAAGAGATTGTCCTGCTTTTACGGTGTCCCCTTCCTTGACGCGAACATCGGCCACGATGCCACTGACCGGAAATTGCAAAGCAAAATCACGTTCGGAGATAACGCTCCCTACGGCTTCGACCGTGCGCGTGACGTCGCCGCGCTTCGCAGTGTCGGTGACGTATTCCGGAGCCTTGGGACGCGTAAGAGCAAATGCAGCGAGCGCGATGAGAGTGGAAGTGCCGAGGATGAGTCCGCTCCAGACGGGGTGACGGCGTATGACACCGGGCCACGGCAGACGCGCAATCAGGCTACGAATATACCGCCAGATGATGGGAAAAGGATTGCGCATGGGATTTTCGATAGTGAAGACGGATCAAGTGATCAAAAATGGGGGCGAAGTGCTTCTTCAAGGATTGCTTAAATTGGCTTAATTGTGCTGAAAAGTCAATCCAAAGACCCCGGAAAGAGGCTGTTTTCTCGTCCTGGATTTTCGCTATTTCTAGGCAGATACGAGTGATGTACTCGCTCTCCTCTCGAGGATTGCTTCAATACGTTCCATGGCATTGGGAAGCCGGATCCCTTCGGAAGAAAGCTTCTCTGTCGAAAGCACGCAATTGCTGCGAGCGGCTTTGGTCATGGGTCTCGCATGATCTTCAGTCAATCGTTCCGGACGCGCTCGCTCCTCTGCATCCGCGAATCTACACGCGACATCGTAGAGAGAGATCGGACCGGGGTTCACCATGTGAAAGATGCCTGTGCGCCTGTGATCGATGAGCTGCGATGCGGCATCCAGAAAATCAGGGATATAGGTCACGGAATTTTGCACATCGATCACTTTCGTAAATTTCGCGATCTTGCTGAGAAGATTCTTCGGATGATCCTCCGGCTGGAATGGCATGCGGATGCGGAGAATGAGAATCCCGCCTTTTCCTTCGACGGGATCGACGAATTCCTTGAGCATCCCGTCCGTCCACTGCTTTGTACGCGAATAAAAGCTGCCTTGGAAATTTGGCACATCATCCTCCGTAAATCCCCTGCCACCGTTATCCCCGCTATACACACACCCCGAAGCCATGTGCACCCAGAAGATGCCCCTCTTGCGGCATTCTTCCATGAGAACCAATGGACCAGTGACATTACTGCGGAACGTCTCCTCCTTGTGATCCTCGCACCAATCGACATTCGGCGTGCCGGTTTTTCCGACGCTGTTGATGACGATGTCCAGACGAACGCGGTCCAATTCCTTTGCAACTGCGGCAGGATCGGCAATATCGACGTTGGAAGCTATCGCATCGGGAAAGCGCGAATGCATATGCGTGCCAATGAAGCCCCTGGAACCGAAGAGGAGAATAGACATGGGAAGAGTGTATCAGCTCTAGCCCGAACCCCTCAACCTCTTCTATACTCCCTCCTGATGGCAGCCCGGCGCAGAAAACTCCGGCGAACGATGAAGCGTAAACGCGCGAAGCGCAAAGCCATTGAGCTCGAGCCAAGTACGAAGCGCCATATCAGCGGCGCGCTCCAGATTGCAGCGGGCATTCTTCTCGTTCTCGTGCTCCAAGGCGAAGCTGGGCTTTTTGGAACCGCCTTGGGAAAAATCCTGATGTTCTTCTTCGGGAAGTACTCCGGGATCTTCGCGGCATTCTTGATCGGCTCGGGGCTGCTCCATTGGCTCACCACCGAAGATCACTTCTCCGTGAAACGTTCGGCGGGACTAGGGCTCTGCCTCCTTTCCTTCCTCGGTATGGCGCACATGACCGCACCCATGGAGGATCTTGCGGTACACCGTGACGAACTTGCGGGTGCGATCGGCTTCATGGCGAGTTTCCCCTTCGTGGTTTTTGCCACTCCCGCCGTCGGTTTTACGGTTCTCGGAGCGCTCTTTCTCGTGGGACTCTTCATTACGTTTGAGCCGGATATTGCCGCGATTGTGCAATTCTTCATCGAGAAATCGAAAGAGATAAAAATGCCTGAGGCTGCGGCGAAAACCCGCGCGAAGAAAGACGATGAGGACGAAGAGGAAAAGGAATGGGCGAAGGACGAAGAAGATGAAAAGGACGATCTCGTGGAACAGGACAGAGAACCACCCGAGCTCAATATCGTCCGCCCACAGTTTGCGCAGGCAACGATCGCTGAAAAACCGCTCACCAAACCCGTGAAAAAGAAGGTGTCTCGCGATACCATCGAAATGACGGATACCCGCTTCGAGGAATGGACATTCCCCACATTCGATCTTCTGGATGACACGCGAAGCGAGCTCACGGTCAATGACGAAGAACTGAAAACCCAGGCGCGCAGCATCGAAGAGAAACTACGGGAATTCGGCATTGAAGTGACGATGCGTGATGCGCATCCGGGACCATCGGTCACGCAGTTCACCCTGAAACCATCGGAAGGCGTGAAGATCAGCAGCATTGAGACTCTGAAAAACGACCTCGCGCTTGCGCTTGCCGCAGAGAGCCTCCGCATCGAGGCGCCGATCCCGGGAAAAAGTCTCGTCGGCATCGAAATGCCCAACCGCATCCGCACGATCGTGCATCTGAAGGAAATCCTTGAGAGTCCGGAATTCACTCAGTCCACTTCGTCTCTAACGCTTCCACTCGGTCGCGATGTCTCCGGCAATGCGGTTGTTGCAGCACTCGAAGATATGCCGCACCTACTCATTGCGGGGGCAACCGGCTCCGGAAAATCCGTCTGTATGAACACGTTTCTCGCTGCCCTTCTCTTTCAGAACGCTCCGGATCAGCTGAAGTTCATCTTGATCGACCCCAAACGCGTCGAACTCATGCCCTACGACGGCATTCCGCATTTGCTGACCCCGGTGATTACGGAGGCAGAGAAGGCACTGCAGGCGCTGCGCTGGGCGGTCGCCGAAATGGGGCGCCGTCTGCACCGCTTCTCCGAAGTGGGTGCAAAAAACCTCGCCGAATACAATGAGAAGCAGGTAGATGACAGCGGGCGGCTTCCCCGCATCATCATCATCATCGATGAGCTCGCCGATCTCATGATGCGCCAGTACCGCAGAGACACGGAGACAATGATTGCTCGCATCGCGCAGATGGCCAGAGCGACCGGCATGCACCTGGTGATCGCCACACAGCGACCTTCTGTGGATGTGATCACCGGTCTCATCAAGGCCAATATCCCCACCCGCATCGCGTTCCGCGTCGTTTCCGCAGTGGACAGCCGTACGATCATCGACTCTATCGGTGCAGAAGATCTCCTCGGGAAAGGCGACATGCTCTATATGACTGCTGCGACCCAGAAGCCCGTGCGCATCCAGGGCATCTTCATCTCTACAAAGGAAACGGAACGCATCATCAACGCGGTGAAGATTGCAGGGGGCGGGAAAATCACCGAACAGATCGGGCTGAGTGATGAAGACGAGGAGGACGGGGAAACGGATGAAGCCAGAGAAGGTGTGGAACTCTCGCAAGGTCCGGGATGGACGCAGCAAATCGACCTGGAGGCTGATGACAACGGCGGCGACAGCGTGTTTTTCGATGCGGTGGCGGTGGTGCAGGAGACCGGAAAAGCTTCCGCGAGCCTTCTGCAGAGACGTTTGAGTGTCGGCTATGCCAGAGCAGCAAAACTACTGGATATCATGGAAAAAAAGGGATTGATCGGTCCGGTGCGGGGAGCGAAGGCACGGGAGGTGTATATGGAGAGGGCAGAGACGGCTGCATGAGAACAAACGAAGATATGCAACTCCTTATTGGTTCAAAAAACCCTGGCAAGCTCATCGAAATTTCTGAAGCTCTTTCAGGGCTTTCCATAACATGCATGGATCCCCGCAGCGTCGGGATCGAAGAAGATCCCGAAGAGACAGGAAAAACCTTCTCCGAAAACGCCATCCAGAAAGCCCGCTTCTATCATGAGCGCTCCGGGCTCCCGACCCTCGCTGACGACTCCGGCATCATCGTAGAAGCGCTGCAAGCAGAACTCGGCATCCACACGCGCCGCTGGGGCGCGGGACCGAAGGCATCGGACCAAGAATGGATTGAATACTTTTTGAAGCGCATGCGAGGAGAAAAAAACAAACGCGCGCGATTCGTCTGCGTCCTCGCACACATCGACGAGCACGGCAAAGAACATCTCTTCGAAGGAACCTGCGACGGCATGATCACCGATACCCTCGAAGCGGACTATCTCCCCGGACTTCCGATCTCTGCATGCTTCAAGCCGGATGGATACGATTGCGTTTACTCAGCGATGAAGATTGAACAAAAAAATAGTACAAGTCATAGGGGAAGAGCTATAGAAAAGTTCCGCAGATATTTGGAGGCTCCGTGAGAAAAAAAGGCGATCATCCACCTCACTTGTATGCCGCATCCCCCCAGGAAATTCCTTCAACCGGAGTGAAATCGAATACTGCAATCTTGCGCCAGACAAGGAGAATCAATGCTTTTAACCGTATCACATCGCTGTCAGGAATTTCACAGGGAACAATGCTCCTGCCTTCACGGTCGTTGCCGACGTAATCGAAGACAAATTCCTTCGGCGTATGGAGAAATGTCGGAGAAATCTGTGTGAGTAGTTTGTAGAAGACCAGCTGATCATACTGATCGCTTTTTTTCACTGCCGCCTGAGTTTTCCGTACGGAGCCCGTTTTAAAATCAATGATACGACACTCGCGACCGTCCGGTACGTAAAGATCAATACGATCAACTTTTCCCGAGAGTGCCACACCTTTGCCCTTTGGATCACTGGGATCGGGGAGATAGGCACTGAAGGAGCGTTCAGCCTCGAGAACGATTGCCGGTTTAGCGCATGTTTCTGCGGCATATTTTTTCAAGACTGCCCTCCCCATGTGGAGATAATGCTCGCGATCTTTCGTCGTGAAGAGTTCGCGGCGTGCCAATGTCTCTTCAAAAACGGCAATCAGCTCCTGTTCGGAAAATGTTTTTCCGTCCTTCCATGCGAGGCTCATCGCCTCGAGCGCGCGGTGAATGCATGTTCCGTACGCAAGATGCGGAGCTTTGGCACGGGGCTGTTGGAGCAAATGTTCCCAGAGGAATTTTCGGGGATCTTCGATGAAAGCAGAGAGAGAGGTAGTCGACAGGCGAAAATCCTCCAACCGCTCGGTGATGTAGGCGCGGAACGCATCATCCATCGGCAGAATGGTGCGGTATAAAATATCAATCGGACGCGGTAAGGCATCCCCCTTCGGAATGGTTTCTCCGATACTCTCTCCGGCTTCGGCAATAAATGCGCTCACTTGCGCATCCCGGAGATCTTCGCCGCTACGGTATTGTTCGCTCATGGTTAGAAGCAGATTCCTCCTCGCCCGAGTCATGGCAACATACAGAAGACGGCGCTCATCCTCCTGCGATGCGCGCTTTTCCACCTCCGGATCGAGACCGAAAATGAGATGATCGGGGAGCGCGAGACCCGACTGATCCCTGCGATTCCCCCAATTACCGTAGCGCAGATGCGGCAGGATAACAGCATCAAACTCAAGACCTTTGGCGCCGTGCGCGGTCATGATTTCCACGCCGTCCGCCGTGAGATGCGGCGCATCAAAATCTAGACGAAGACGGGGCTCCGAAAGAATTTGCTCAATATCCGCAAGCAACCCCGCTAGCGTAAGTGCCTTCTGTTCGTAGCAGCGGTTTTTGACGTAGTCATAGAACGCATGAATGGACGCAATGCGGAGTGGTTCTGCGGCTGCGGCTTCCTTGGGTGGCAGCAATCCCGATCCTTTTAAGAGCTCTTCGAGAAGACCGGGAAGGGTGTAGGAGTCCTGCTGGAGAGAGAGCTTTTCGAGAAGCGCGATGATCTCTTGCAAGCGGGGAGGAAGCGTACTGAGGCGCTCCAGCATCTCCTCGCGAACCGAGCGGTGTGCTTCGCCATCGCTCCGATGTCGGTTGCGGCTGCTTAAAGGCACCCAGATACGTGCAAGCTCCACCGGATGGATGCTAACGCAGGGGCACGCAAGCGCACTGGAAAGTTTTGCATCATCTCCGGGATGGGCAACCGCCTGCAAGAGCGCGATTGCTTCGAGAACCGCTGGTTCCTTCAGAAGATCAAGCTTCGCCGTGACAATGCAGGGAATGTCTGCGGCATTCAGAGCCTCCGCCATCTCCGTGACTTCACCATTTCTGCGACACAGGATGGCGATGGCACTCCATGGGACGCTCTCCTCCGTATGCAACGCTGCAACGTGTGCGGCGATGGCTCCATATTCTGTTTCTACAGAAGGAAGCCGAAGGAATCGGGGTTGCACGCCCTTTGTCTTCGACTGGAGATCCTTGGAAACGCGATCCGGATACCGTTTCGAGATGCGATCTTCGTTGCACTGAATGACCGAGGAAGCAGTATGGAGAATCGTCTGGCTACAGCGAAAACTTTCCGTAAGAGTGACAGTAACCGCGTTCGGAAAACGCTCAAGGAATCCGATCATATTCTCCATGCTTGCCCCCTGAAACCGGTAGATCGCCTGATCGTCGTCTCCGACGATGCAGAGATTGGGCTCATGCGGTGCAATGACATACCGTGTGAGAAGATCGAGTACCTGATACTGTGCGCCGTTCAAGTCCTGAAACTCATCAGCAATCACATACTGATACTGCTCCTGCAAACGGATCAGCAGCCATTCATGCTGCCGCAGCACCTTGAGCGCCACCAGGACCATGTCATCGGTGTCGTAGCGATGGGTGCTCCACAACGCATCGACGTAACCACGGTAGACGGCAATGAATTCCTCAAACTGCTGCACGCGACGAAGGTCATCTTTATAGGCTTGCGTCGCGATATCACGTTGTTTCCCGGTCTTGGTCGTCTGGATCTCGCTGCGATAAGCTTCGACATGCTTTTGAAGATCCTCGGGCTCCACACCTTCCCGCTTCATTTCACTGATACGACCGAGGATATCCGATGCACGATCACGCTCAGGAGTGGGGCGGCCGAGCACTGAACCGGGCTGCAGCTGCCCCAGAAGATTGCGGATCATCCGCAGACGTTCGATGGGGCTCACCTGCTCAAGTGCGCGGAAATCCTCGAAGACTGTGGGGTGCCGGAGAATCAGATCGTTGCACCATCCGTGTATCGTATCGACACCAACGCCGTATGCAGTCGGACCGATGATGGTGCGAAGACGCTCGCGCATGGCTTTAGCACCGGCAGTCGAGTATGTGAGGCAAAGAATATTTCCCGGATTCATGCCGGGCACTTTTTTCAAAATGTTTGCAACTCTCAGCGCAACGACTTCGGTTTTTCCCGTGCCCGGACCAGCGACCACCATCACCGGACCATCGATCTCCTCGACCGCCTTCTTCTGCGCCGCATTCAGCCGGTCATAATGCTGCTGAAATATCACATAAGAATCGTAACACGATTAAAGAACACAAAATTTGTTCTTCTCAAGGCAATCTGCTCTTGTATTCCATGGTGAATGATAGAATCCGATCGAGAATTTTCTATTCTTTTTCTCCTTTCTTCTTATGGGTTGTTGCTCCTCCGGCGGCTGCAAAGGCTGCCAAGTCGGCTTTATCCTCGTCATGGTTGGTGCCCTGAACTGGGGACTGGTCGGTCTCGGGGGTTTCCTCGGACGCGATCTGAACGTCGTCCACATGGTTCTCGGCACATGGCCGGCCGTAGAATCGGTCGTCTATCTCCTCGTCGGACTCGCCGCACTCGCAAAGATTTTGAATCTCTGCAAGTGCTGCAAGAAGCCCGCATAATTCTTTGAAACCGATGAAAATAGCCTTCCGATGAGCGGGAGGCTGTTTTTTAATACTTCGCGAGCTCATACGCACACCGATCGCACTTCCTATACGGCTTCCCTTCCCGAATCAAATCCACGAGCGTTCCCTTTCTACACTGCGGACAGAGCGTTCCCTTGAGAAAGGAATCCGCGGGACTGAAACCGACGCGCTTGGTGGCACCTCCATGCTCGCGGATGGAGAGCGAGCGGGGATGATCGCGCATTTTTTGGAGCACTTTCGCTTCGATTTGGCGGATGCGCTCGCGGGTGACGCCGAATTCCTTGCCGACTTCCTCCAGCGTGTGACCGATGCCGTCTTTCAATCCGAAGCGCATCTCAATGATTTTTCTTTCGCGGGGCGTGAGGAACTCGAGCATCGCGTGGACATTTTCCTTCCGAAGCTGCCGGTTTGTGGCCTCGAACGGATTCACCGCCTCCTCGTCCTCGATGAAGTCCCCGAGTTTGGAATCTTCTTCCGATCCCACGGGGGACTCGAGCGAGATGATATCCTGACTGATCTTCTGGATGTGACGGACTTTCTTGATATCCATCGCCATTTCCACGGAGAGCTCCTCCACAGTCGGCTCACGACCGAGTTCCTGCACAAGACGGCGCTGGGTGTGGGTCAATTTATTGATCGTCTCCACCATGTGCACGGGGATGCGGATGGTGCGAGCCTGGTCGGCAATCGCGCGCGTGATTGCCTGACGAATCCACCAGGTCGCGTAGGTGGAGAACTTGAATCCTCGCTCCGGATCGAACTTTTCGACCGCACGAAAAAGCCCGATATTCCCTTCCTGGATGAGATCGAGGAAGGAAAGCCCGCGTCCGATGTACTTCTTGGCGATGCTGACAACGAGACGGAGGTTTGCTTCCGCAAGTTGCTGCTTTGCCGAAGCATCGCCTTTCCGGATGCGGCGTGCGAGCTCCACTTCCTTGCGCCCATCGATCAGTGGCACGCGACCGATCTCGGAGAGGTACATACGCACCGAGTCATTGCTGATTTCGAGGAGATCGACTTCGCGCTCCTTGCGGCGTTTCTGCTTCTCCTCCGCAGTCTCCTCCTTCTCATCAATCGCGATTCCGGCTGTGGCAACCATCTGGAGCATGTCGTCGTCTTCATCATCGACTTTGCCGGCAACCGATTCCTCCTCATCTGCCTCCGCCTCCGCCTCTTCTTCAGTTTCCTCTTCAGCGGATTCTTCCGTGACTGCGACGATCTCCGTAAGATCCTGAGTCGGCTCCTCCACCTTTCCTTTTTTCTCCCAGATGAGCGCGTCTTGGACGTCGATCACCTGGATACCGAGATCCGTGAGGAGCGTGTAGATCTCGTCGAGGAGCTCCACATTTTCCTCCGCATTGGGTACAACAGACATGATCTCCTGATGGGTCACATAACGTTGCTCGCGGCCTTTTTTAATCAAATGTTTGACCGAATCGGGAAACTTCTTCAAGTCGTCATCCGTCGGCTGGGCGATGAATTTGCGGGGATGAGAAGCCATAGGGGAGGTACGGGCGATGAAACCCGTCGCGGGGTAGCCTACAGGGGATTACAAGCGAACAAAAGTGGAATTTGAGAGAGAAAGGGAGAATACAGGAGACCAAGGAAACCAAGGAGACCTAAGGAATAGATGCGACACAAAGAACAAAATCTGTTCCTTGGTTTCCTTGGTCTCATTGGTTTCCTAATGTTTATCCTGCCATTTTCGATAGCTTCAATATCTGCTGATACTGCGTCTGCAATTGTGCCTCTTCAACGGTCTTCCCTTCTTTGCGCGCCGCAGCGAGCTTCGCCGTCACGTCGCGCTGCTTAATGAGGATCGTCGCGCGATTGGCTTGCCGGCAGTTTTTGCGGATCTCTCCGGCAGCAAGCCCCTCCGACCATTCGTGGAAACCGTGCTGCTCGCAAAAGAGCAGGAGCACAGCCAGACGCTCCGCGTGTTCGGGCAACAATGCCGCCTCCCCTTCACCTGCTTTGGAAAGGGCTTCATGAAGAGCGGCTCCAAAGGGATCATCTGGTGTGATAAGTTCAGGGAGTAATTTCCGGAGTCTCGGATACAAGGTGAAGAGTGCGAGTGCGATTTGCGCCGGAGAAAAGAGCGCTGCATTGGGTGGAGTGACATGCTCGGCATTCGTCGGCTCGATCGGTCGCAGAGGCATCACATTTCCGGCAAGCACACGTCCAAGATCTTCTTTCAGCGCAGTTTCCGTGGTACCGAAAACTGCGGCAAATGCAGAGGTATACTGTTCACGTTCCACGGTTGTACCCAGGGCTGCAAGCAATTTCAATGTGCGCTGGAGTTCGCTGCGTTTCTCTTCGGGGCGAGCAAAATTCTTTTCGCGCATCCGGCAAAGGGCAATCTCCAGGTAGGGACGTGCGCCGTCGGTGATCCTCTTCTTTAAATCTTCAGCATCCGCCTGTGCGGCTTCATCCGGATCTTTCGCGGTAATTTCAGCGGCAAGAACCATAATCCCTTCCTTGCTGAGGATAAGGAACGCGCGCTCGGCAGCTTCCTGCCCTGCCCTATCGGCATCCAGACAAAGGACGACCGCATCTGCGCCTCGCTTGAGAATGCGTGCGTGTTCTTCGGTAAGAGCGGTGCCAGATGCAGCGACAACGTTTTTGATCCCGACCTTATGGCACGCGACGACGTCGAAGTATCCCTCCACCATGATCACACGCCGAGTTTCACGAATGGATTCACGCGCGAGGTGTAGTCCAAAGAGAATGCTGCTTTTGCGGTACAGCGGTCCCTCCGAGGAATTGATGTACTTGGCATCGTCTTCCCCGAGCGTGCGACCGCCAAATGCCACGATCCTGCCCTGGATATCGCTAATGGGAAACATGAGGCGGTTCCGGAACCGGTCGTAAATACGCTCTTCGGAGAGTTCCTTCTGAATACCCATGCCTGCAGCAATGATCTCTTTTCTGCTAAATCCTTCTTTCAAAAGATACTGATATGTATCGCTGAAGGAATCCGGAGCAAATCCGATGCCGAAGGTTTCTGTTAGCTCTGCGGGAACTCCCCTCTTCTCCACATACTTCTTCGCGAGATCGGAGGACGAGAAGTTTTTCCGAAAGAACTTCTGCGCCGCTTCGATGCATTCGCGCAGTCGCTCCTTCTCATCTTTATCCATAATCGGCGCGTCACTGCGCTTCGGTAATGCAACGCCCGTGCGTTCAGCAAGTTCGCGGATCGCCTGTGGGAAATCTACGTTCTCGATTTTCTGATAGAACGAGAAGATGTCCCCGCCGGAATTGCAGGCGAAGCAATACGCGATGCCTTTATCCGGGGAAATGAGAAAGCTCGGATGCTTGTCATTGTGAAAGGGACAGAGCGACACGAAACTTCTGCCCTTGGGTTTCATCTGCACGTATTGCCCCACCAGTTGTTCGATCGGGAGGCGCGCTTTGATTTCAGAGACGGGATCCATGGGGAAGGGATTATAGAGGCATATTGGATTCCTGTAAGGGGAACATGCGCCGTTGTAGAGACGCAACGCTGTTGCGTCTCCGCACGGTCAGAGACGTACCAACGGTACGTCTCTACCGCAAGCGATCCTCACATCTTCCTTCTTTAATCATGGGGCTGACATAGGAAACTCTCATCTCCTACCATGTCAGTCATGCGACTCAAGAGAAGCAAACTTACGCATCATCAGACAAATGA
>Ga0155266_129_pt2 | contig 32351 bp, 22 predicted proteins | sample RifCSPhighO2_02_FD_106234 | JGI IMG/M metagenome (GOLD analysis project Ga0155266, IMG submission 106234) | Candidatus Peribacteria bacterium RIFCSPHIGHO2_02_FULL_53_20 | reverse complement strand
CTTTGGGGGTTTTGGCAAAAAGCTTCCCCGAAAGAGAGGTTATTGGAATCGACTGCAGGGAGTTGATTTGGGGGTACGGGTCGGTGCATTGTGGTACGCAGCAAATGCCAAAATGACTATTGCACGCCATTATTGCATTAATAATGGATTTTTAATGATGTTTGTATTTTTTCTAAAAAATGTTATATTTCTAGTATGTGGGTATTCCTAGCGCTGGCTGCTGCTGTCTGTTTTGCGGTTGTACATTTGCTCGATGAATATTGCATTGACGAGATTTTTGAAAGACCTTGGATAGGTGTTATTACAAGTGCTGTTGCGTCGCTTGTAGTCATTGCACCGTTACCTTTTGTTTTGCCAATAATAGGATGGGAATGGCCGAGTAACTCAATAATGTTATTGGCCATCGGTGCTGGAATCCTTATACAAATCAGCCAGCTACTTTATTTTAATGCGCTTGCGAACACCAACGCAGGAATTGTTGCTGCCTACTGGAATATTATTCCAGCAATTTTACCAATTCTTAGTTTTTCAATATTTGGAAATATACTTACACCTTACCAATATATTGGAATCGTTATTTTAATTTTTGCATCTAATATGATGCTGCTTTCTGATCATAATTTAGAGACACGAACATCTGCCTTCATTTTTATGGTTGGAGCTTCATTGCTTCAAGCTATTTCCTATCTTATTCAAGATTTTGTATATGAAAATACTCAATACGTTACCGGATTCACTCTACTAACTTGTGGTATTATTTTAGTCGGTGTGATCCCTCTTATTTTTACAAAAGTAAGATCTGTCTTAGCTATCAGAAGTGGTTTGTTAAATTCTTCATTTAAATTATTTATTTGTATAGAAATTATAAACCTTGCAGCTTTGGCATTTGCGCAAAAATCTATTCAAGAAGGCATTCCTTCACTCGTTGCAGCAGTAGAAACAACAATGCCGGGTTTTACATTTATTATTGGCTTACTGATTGTTTCATTTTTTAAAGTTAAGTATGACACCCAAGTCTTTTTGAATCTTTGGAAAAAATATCTGGCACTTTCAATGATGATATTGGGTGTTTATTTGGTTTCTTGATTTTCCTTTAGGGGCAATTCTACATAGAAAGATGTTCCTTGGTTTTCCTGGCTTTTAAAAGTAATTTTTCCCCCTTGAGCCTCTGTTGCACCTTTAACTACATACAAACCAAATCCATTTCCATCAACACTCCGGACATTACTAGCACGATATAATTTCCCAAAAATTTTGTCTTGATCCTGTTTTGGAATTCCGCAACCTGTGTCGCTAACTACTATTTTTAGAACTTTATTCTCCACTTTCACATCTAATTTTACATTTCCTTTTTCGGGGGTGTACTTGATTGCATTACTCATAAGATTTTCTGTTATCATCAACATAAGACGTTTATCTAACTGAGCAGTACGAAGGCCTTTTGGTATAGATGATGTAAGATTCACATTCCTCTCTTTTGCTTTAGCGGACATGATATTCAAAAGCTCATCAAAGAATGTATTGAGCTCAAGATCTGTTCGATCTACCTTCATACGTCCTAATTGAATACGTGACACATCGAGAATCATCGAAACGAGATCAGAAAGGTGTGCGGCCACTCCTTGTAGTTTTTGGAAGAAATCTTTTTGTTCTCCCGTAAATGTTCCGATATCTCCATCCAGCAACATCTCAAAATCCCATTTCAACGCAGAAATAGGAGTGGCTAATTGATGACTAACGATGCCAAGTAATTCATCTTTTTGACGATCAAGTTCTTTTACTGCCTCAACTCGTTCATTATAAACACGCACAAGTGTTACAGTTAAAAGGGAAAGCAAAAGAATTAGAAAAAGAATGAACAATAGAAAAGGACGAAGCATTGCTTGCGTTCTCTCGTTGAAATCATCCATGATCACATCGATACCAACGATTGCAACTGCATTGCCACTTTCATCCAAAATCGGAGCATATGCAGAAAGCTGTACTGACCACTGGTCCTGCTCTAATTCATTCGCTGCTACCGGATGATAAAAAGCCTCATCTCTTAGGGTAGGATATGCAGATATATCAAAGGGATCTCCGGGCAAAGGTGCTACTTCATCTTCTGACACTTCTCCATCTTCGTTTAAATCTAGCTCTGCTATTGAATCCAAAGAGTCTGCATCAGCTACAAATTCCAAAATATTAGACTCCTTAGTCCGCCTCATGATATATGCATATTGAATGTTAGCATTTGCCAATCTTAATCTTTCTAATTGTTTAACCAATTTTTCCAATTGAGGTGTGTTTAGATCAGTTACATCTTTAACGCTCTCTACATCTACTGCACTAATTTCATTGGCAATGGTAGAAACTATTGCCGTAATTCGTTCTTGAAGTCTTTGTTTCAAAATTTGCTGTGTTTGTATGAATAATACATATGTAATTGTTGCTGCCAAAAGGGCACATGTACTAAGTGCCATAAGAACTCTTCCGTGGGCCCAATAGCTTTCAATTATTTTTTTTATTTTCATTCAAAGCATTATAACCCTTTATCTTGATTTTTGCTACCGATGCACAATGTCATTTTGATAGTTCTATTTGAATATAGTCATATTTTTGGAAATAATGAACCCTATGAACAAAATAACTATGAATAGTAGATTGCTAAGGAATTTATTTCTGGCTTTTATTAAAACATCTGACACAGTAATGTCAAATCCGATGATTGCTACCGCAGTCTCGTTAGTATCAAAAAGAGGCGCAAATCCTGAAACATATGTACCCCATTGATCCGAATGAAATTCTTTCGCTGCTACTGGACCTTCCAACGCACTTCTCATAATAGGATCCTCAGACACATCATACTGAAACCCCGGAAAAACGTTCTCTTCTGATTCCGATATAACGCCATCCTGATTTTCATCGATTCCTGATGGCAAGAAATAATTTGCATCTGCATCTACAACAAATTCCCAAATCCCCTCGTTCCCGGTTGGTCGAAGAATAAAAGCCCATTTCACATCTGGATTCTCTTTTCTCACATTATTTAAAATTTCAAAAACTCTTTGGTACTCAGATCTCTTCATATCAGCCGCAAACTGCAGTGGTTCAAGATCTTTGTAATCAATTTGCAAAGCAGTTGTGGCTGCGATTGCTCTTAAACGCTCTGCGGTCTGTTCTTTAATTAAATTCAAGGTCTGCAGATACATCGCATAGGAAACCCCTATAAACAAAATAACCAACACACCTGCTGCTGTTAAAAAAGCTTTTGTTTTACTCAAGGAAAGTATTTCTTTAAGCAAAGAACGATTAAGCGCAGCCAGACGAATGAAGGCAAAAAGGAAAAATAGGCTCAGGAAATATAGAACAGGCTTAAACGTCGCATTCGTAAGACTCCCTACATCGCTGGCAAACTTATCCACTCCGAGAACAGCTACTGTTTTCCCCATGCTGTCTTTAATGGGAGCCCACCCGGCAATAAGATTGCCCCACTGGTCTGCCAATGCACTGATGATGGTGGGCTTAATTAATGCGAGACTATTTTCATTCATTGAGTTCATGGGGTCGTATTTTTCTCCGGGCGGCGAGAGATGATCTGCCTCATCAATTTTTCCGTCTTTATTCAAATCTTTTTGCGCAGAGAGATCCAATGAATCGGCATCTGCGACAAATTCCCAAATGCCAAATTCCTCCGTTGGACGCAAGATATAAATGTATTGGATACCTTCGTTCTGCTGCCGGATCGCATTGAGCTGGCGGATAACTTTAGCATATTGCGGCTTAGTGATGTCTGCCGATGTACGTAATTGATTGAGATCATTCGCATCGAATTGCAAAGCACCTGTAGCAGCAACCGAAAGAATTTTTTCCTCTACTCGCTTTAGGATAAGTTTCTCGTTATTCTTGTAGAGAGCAAAGGTAAGAACACCTGCCAGAACGCCACAGAAAGCAAAGGCAGCAATGCTGCGCTTGCTAAGAAGAAAATCTCTTACGGTCGACGCTACCCTCGTTCCCACATCCAATTCCTTCACTGTGGTAGGAGCCGCTGCCCCCACTTTCTCCTTCTGCTTCACCATCTCCTGCTTCCAAATCGCCTCAAACATCGCTTTCTCGGTATGCGCCATTTCTTTGCTGCGGATGAGGAACGCTTTGTTTTCTTCGTGATTGATCGTTGCGACCCAGTCGCCGGCGACGACCTTTTCGGTATTGAAGGCGTAAACGGACTCTGGGACGAGGAGCGTCTGGCGATACTCGAAGACATCACGAGATTGATAGCGGCGACCGAGGGGGGTGTCTTGAGCGATGACGCGCGTGATGACACCATTACGGCGGCGGAGGCGGAAGTAGGAAACGAGGAAGTCGCGGAGTGGATCTTCGACCTCCGTATGACGGACGGGGAGGAAGTGGAGCATGTGTCCGCCGCACTCTTCGAGGAGTTTCGTGTAGGTCTGCTCCAATCCTGCTAATCCTTCGTAATGCTGGATATCGGCGCGGCTGACTTCGACGGAAAGTGAATCCACGAAGGATTGCAGATCCTTTTCGCGGCGCTCCATGGCTCTGTGCTTGTGTTCGCTGTCTTCATGGACCCATGCGACAACAGCGCCTAAAGAAGAGAGTGTGAGCTTTGGCGTCTCATTGATCACTTCGCGACCTAAAATCCCCTTCTTCAGAAGCTTTTTACTCGCAGAATCCAGCACCCCCGTGCTTTTCCCGGTCTTCGCGGCAAGCTCGCGTAATGTCATGGAACCTCCCGCAAGCAAATGCTTGAGAATGAAGATCTCCGTTCCGGAGAATCCGGACTCGAGAAGGTATTGCTCGATAGAAGCGGGCAACTGGGTCATCGGCAATTTCGTATGCTACCAAGGTCTTTACAGAACGCAAGGACATGATGGATTCACCTATTTCAGTATTTGCCATTCTCGCTGGAATTGCGGCATGAATAAGCCATTTCCTGGCGTTCCATGGTGGCATGGAACAGACCCCACCCTTAACCCTACAACCTCGCCCACTCATACGTCTCCTTGCTGATCACCCCCTCTTTGAGAGTTTCTTGATCATCTCCATCGAGCGATCATGATAGCCGCATTTTGCATAGAATTTGTAAGCGCCGTGGTTGTATCCAAAGCATTCGACCCGCACGTGAGCACAATGATGCGCTCGAAAATGTTGCTCCAGAGCAGCAATTAAATGTTTACCGATCTGATTGCCACGATGCTCCGGCGCGATGACCAGATCCATGATCCTGCCATCCAGAGATGCGTACGTTTCGAGATCATCTTGCGGCTGTTGAACCACACCGGCAATACAACCGACGATGTGATCATTCTGCTCTGCAAGATAGATCATGCCATTTTCCCGAGAGACGCGGTCGACCAAGTACTTGATGTATTCCCCAACAAGAAATGCCTGTCCATATTTATTCAGCTTCAGCGGATCAAGTGCAGCCACATGATCCTGCAGCGACTGGACCAGTGCCATAAGAGCATCGTCATCCGCTGGTCGATATTCTCGTATATTTGTCATACGTAGGCCGATGGTACGTGGAGAAAGGGAACGGGGGAAGGAGAGAACCTCACACCCTCGCCCACTCCCACGTCTCCTTACTAATCAACCCTTCTTTGAGAAGCCTCTTTGCATCATTCTCAAACGTCGTCATGCCCGTATCGCGACCGGTTTGGAGGACGGACTTGAGTTCCTGCGAACGGTTATCACGGATGATGTGACCGACGGCGGGGTTCATGACGAGGATTTCCCGCTGTGCGACTCTGCCGCCACCGACTTTCGGAAGAAGGCGCTGCGCGACGATCGCCTTGAGCGCGAGTGAGAGCTGGATGCGCACTTGCTGCTGCTGGTGCGGAGGGAAGACATCGACGATGCGGTCCACAGTCTGGACAGCATTGGGCGTGTGGAGCGTGGCGAAGACAAGGTGGCCGGTTTCGGCGATGGTGAGCGCTGCGGCGATTGTTTCGAGATCGCGCATTTCCCCGACCATGACGATATTCGGATCTTGGCGAAGGACGTGCTTGAGAGCCTCCGGAAATGAGAGGAAGTCTGAACCGTACTGGCGCTGGCGGATGATTCCCTTGCCTTCGGGGAAGAGAAATTCCACGGGATCTTCCAGTGTGACGATGTGCTCCGAGCGTTCCTGATTGATCTGCTGGATGATCGCCGCAAGGGAAGTGGATTTTCCAGAGCCCGTGGGACCGGTGAAGAGCACGAGACCATCGGTGAGATTGCAGAGCGAAGGAGCAACCGTTGCAAGACCGATATCGGCGATCCCCGGAATCTCCTGGGGAATGATGCGCGCAGCGAGACCCGGCACGCCTTTTTCATAGTGACAGTTCACACGCAGGCGCACATCGCCTACGGCATACGCGCTATCCATTTCTAATTTTTGTGCAAACTCCTTGAATCGCTCTGCGCCAAGGACTCCACGCACCGCGCGTTCCAGATCCGTTGCCGTGAGCGCTTTCTTTCCCTGTTCTACGAGGTCACCGTCGATACGGAAAACGACAGGGCTGCCGACAGCCAAATGAATATCGGATGCACCTGCTTTTGCCGCAGCAGCGAAGAGTTGATCGAGTCCTGAAGGCATAGAGATGTGGGAATGTGTCTTTAAGGATATTATACAATATTTCAGATTATTCTACAAACAGGGAATATTGGGTACGATTGGTCTATGGAAAGAAACCAAGCAGGGGAACGCATCCTCAAACTCCGGGCGGAAATCTGGCGTCTGAACAAGGCGTATTTCATCGAAAACAAAAGCGATGTTTCGGAGAACGTTAGAGATAGCCTGAAGCAGGAATTGATCGCGCTGGAGAAGGAATTTTCGGATCTGATCACGCCGGATTCCCCCACGCAGCGCGTCGGCGCACCATTGGATGGTCGCCTTCCGAAGGTGCGGCACCGGACGCGGAAGGAATCGCTGCAGGATATTTTTTCAGAGGAAGAACTCCTGGAATGGGAGGAACAAATCACGCGGGCGATGGGAGGAGACAGGAAAACGTTTGAATATATTGTGGAATTGAAGATTGACGGGTTGAATGTGTCGTTGATTTATGAACGTTGTAGAGACGCACCGGTGGTGCGTCTCCTCCCGGGTCAAAGAGACGCAACAGCGTTGCGTCTCTACACATTGGCACGTGCCGTGACGCGTGGAAACGGCATTGAAGGAGAAGACATCACGCACACGATCCGCACCATCGAATCCATACCACTATCGCTGACACTCTCCATGGCACACGATTCCCGATCTCCCGATTCACCCTCCGTAGCTTTAGCGAAGGAGGGTCTCACGACCATCGAAGTCTCCGGCGAAGTCTACATGCCAAAATCCGCACTCGAGAAACTGAATAAGGATCTCCCCGAAGAGGAGCGCTTCGCCAATCCTCGCAATGCTGCAGCAGGCTCTGTGCGGCAACTGGATCCGGAAATCGCTGCAAGCCGGGATCTCCGGATGCTCTGCTACAGCCTAGAATCGGAAGCTGCGGAAGCCTTGCATCTGCCGACGCAGAAAGCCGTTCTGGATTTTTTCCACGACTGCGGCATTCCGACACACCGGGAATATGCTATCTGCAAAACACCAAAGGAGATTCAGGGTATCTACGACGCATGGCAAAAGAAGCGCTCTGCACTCCCCTTCGATATCGACGGCGTCGTGATCAAGGTAAATGACCGCAGGCTCCAGCGCGAACTCGGGTCGACGGCCAAGGCTCCGCGGTGGGCACGCGCGTACAAATTTCCGGCGGAGGAGAAGACGGCGCAGATTTTAGATATCCAGCTGCAGGTGGGGCGCACAGGAGCGATCACACCGGTAGCACACCTGACGCCGACTCTCGTTGCGGGGAGCACGGTGACCAGAGCGACGCTGCACAACGCCGATGAGATCGCGCGTCTCGATGTGCGCATCGGCGATACAGCAATCATCCGCAAGGCGGGAGACATCATTCCGGAGGTCGTGCAGATCCTCCCGAAGTTGCGACCGAAGAATGCCAAACCCTTTCATTATCCCAAGCACTGCCCGAGCTGCGGTGGAGCGCTCGAGCGACCTGAAGGCGAAGTCGTCCATCGCTGTCCGAACCCGAAGTGTGGTGCCGTCCGCCAGGAGCGCATCGAGCATTTTGCATCCCGCTATGCACTGAATATCGAAGGACTCGGTAAAGAGACGGTCGAAGAACTGCTTGCCGCAGATCTGATCTCGGATCCCGGCGACATCTTCTTCCTCACGGTCGAAGATCTCCTCAGCCTTCCACTCTTTAAAGAGAAGAAGACGGAAAAACTGCTCGCAGCCATTGAACGCGCCCGCAGAATCCCTCTGGATCGCTTCCTTTTTGGGCTCGGCATCCGCCATATCGGGAGGGAGACGGCGGAGATCATCGCAAAGACGCTTCCGTGGTCCGAGCGAAAATTGACCGTAGAAGAACGTGATGCGGCTGCCAAAACCTCGCTATTTGGAGCGGGAACGCACACGGTCGAAGTGCGCGGGGTGACGATGGACGATATGGCGTCCACATTGCAAAAGACCACGATGGAAGCCATCGCGGCGATCAATGGCGTCGGTCCTGTCGTCGCGGAGTCCCTCGTCGAGTGGATCGCCGATGCAGATAACCGCGCGCTCCTCCACAAGCTCGGCAACGGCGGCGTGGTGGCGCTCCTGCCGAAGCACAATCAAGTACGGCAGATCTTCGAAGGAAAAACTTTTGTCCTCACGGGAACACTGCCAACACTCGGTCGTGAAGAGGCGAAAGCGATGATCAAAGCGCGTGGAGGAAGTGTCAGTGGTTCGGTGAGCAAGAAGACAGCTTATGTGCTTGCGGGAAGCGACCCGGGGAGCAAATTGGATGAAGCGATGAAGCTGGAAGTCACAGTGATCGATGAACAAGTATTTCAAAAACTCCTCTCGTGAACAGCCGCAAGATCCTCATCGGCATTCTCGCGCTCACTGCCCTGATCTATCTCCCGGGCGTCATCCGCAATGATTTCGTGTCGCTCGATGACATGCTGCTTATTACGAATAACGACAAAGTGCACGGCATCGATCCCGAGCACGTCTGGAGAATCTTCGTCAGCTACGATCCGGAGCTGTATGTGCCGCTCACGCTCCTCACGTATCAGATGGAATACACGATTACCGGGTTACATCCGTTTCTGTATCACTTGGATAATCTGCTGCTGCACCTCGGAAGCATCGTGCTGGTTTTTATGGTGCTGAAGCGTCTGACAAAGGATGAACGCCTCGCGCTCTTCATCGCGGGAATCTTTGCATTGCACCCTCTGAATGCAGAAACGGTCTCGTGGGCGGCAGCGCGGAAAGACCTCCTCTCGGGGTTTCTGATCCTCCTCTCGCTCTGGATGTTTGCGCGGTACCGGGAAACGGGATCGAAGCGATCGTACCAGTGGAGCCTCGGGATCTATGCACTCGCACTGATGGCAAAGGTATCGGTGATCCTGATCCCGTTTTCGATTCTGCTCCTCGATCTCCTACACGGAGATTTCCGCAGTAAAAAGGGCTCCGTTGAATTCTTACCCTTCACAGGTATTGCGCTCATCTTCGGAGGTATCGCATTTTTTGGAAAGACCATCCAGTTCCAGGAGCTGGGATTTCTGGAGCAGATCCTCCTCGCGTGCAAAGCGCTCGTATTCTATATCTGGAAGTTTCTGCTTCCCACAGGGCTCTCGGTCTATCATCCGCAGTTCTCCCCGGTGACGATTGCCGCACCGGAATTTCTGATCTCGGTTGCTCTCGTTCTTCTCCTTGTAGGCACTGCTTTTGCGTTACGCAAAAAAATCCCGCTTCTTGCGTTCGGATGGGTCTTTACGTTCCTCGCGATCGCGCCGAGCTTCATGAACTTCTGGAAAAAAGACACGATCTATTTCGCATCAGATCGGTACGCCTATGTCGGCGTCATCGGTCTCGCGCTTACACTCGGAGCCTTGCTCCTGCCGGTGTGGAAGCAATGCTCTCCGCACATCCGGTCGATCCTCGCTTCCATCATCGCTCTCGGTCTTTCCGGCATGACCTTTGCGCAAGCGCAAACATGGCAGGGTAGCACTGCCCTCTACACGCAAGCACTCAAGATCTATCCGGGATTTCCCGTTGCGCTCAATAACCTCGGCGCAGCGACCTACACCGCAGGGGATACCGCGCGTGCTGTGGCATTATACGAAGAAGCGATCGAGCGCGATCCCACCCTGACCTCGGGATACGTGAATATCGCTCTGCACCGGAGAAAAATGGGAAATGTCGAAGGAGCACTAGAGGCAATCCGGATGGGACTGCAAAAAATCCCCGCGGACCGACCGGTACTGGAAGAAGAAGTGAAGGCATGGAATATCCTTGGATCACTCCTCGATGCACGGGGCATGCGCGAAGAAGCGCTCGCGGCATACCGCAAAGCCGTGGAGCGAGCGCCGGAATCAGGAAACGCGCAGTACAACCTCGCGGTCACACTGCAGAAATACCGGTTGTTCCCCGAATCACGCGAGCATTTCCTGACATATCTTGCAATCGTCCCACGCGATATCGAAGCACGCTACCGTCTCGCCGCCGTGGAAGCGGAAATGGGGCTGCTTCCGGAAGCGGCAAAGAACCTGCGCATCGTCGTTACGAAAGATCCGGAGTACGAAAAGGCGGCGGAGCATCTGGAGAGGATACGGGGGTTGATGGGGGAATAGGGTTTCTCTGATATTGCGAATACCCGCTCATTCTGATCTTGCACAGACCATGATCCCGTATACTGCATTCAGGCATGAACACATCCGCCAGTACTCTCGTCGTCGAATGCCTCTCTCCTGCGTCTGCCACGCATCTGAGAATGGTGTTGGATTTTGCGCGTACGCACCTTGCTGGTCTCCGCAGACATACCGGAGAAAGTTACTTCGAGCACGGGCAGCAGATAGTGAAGGCACTCCGTGAGATCACTGCGGATACCACGCTGCTTGCGGCGGCCATGGCACACGACCTTCTCGTTCTTCCCGACGGAAAAGCGATCATGGAAGCTTCTCCGCTCACATCGGAGGAACGGTCACTCGCGCACGGCATGCACAAGCTGCGCAAATTGCACATTGATGAAAATACAAAAGATCTCGATCGCGTCATCCGCTCCTTCGCGAATGACAGCCGATTGCTTCTGCTCCGCATGGCACACCGTCTCATCGACATCCGCCACATCCGGACACTCTCCCCGAAGCGCCAGCGTGAGATCGCCCGGGAGACGCTCCACATGTACACGGCGATCGCCGGAAGACTCGGGTTCCACCGGTGGCGCCACGAAATGGAAGACATCTGTTTCCAGATACTGCAGCCGAAAAATGCCGCAGCACTGGAGGAGGAATTCGCGCGCATGAGCGCGGTGGATATGATCTGCATCGATCGAACGACGGCGTTTCTCCGGAAACAATTGGCGAGTGTCGGCATCTCCGCGGACCTCAGTCACCGCATCAAGGGGCTCTACTCCACGTACCGCAAAATCGTGGTGAAAGGACGTCCATTCCGTGAGCTCACGGACCGGCTCGCGCTGCGCATCATCGTTCCATCGCTTGATGACTGCTACCGCACACTCGGTGTCGTCCACCGTTGCATGCATCCTGTGCCGGGAAAACTCAAGGACTACATCGGCGCGCCGAAGGAGAACGGGTACCGCTCCATCCACACCGTGATCTGGCCGCTGCCCGGGGTCACGGAACAGCCAATGGAGATCCAGATCCGAACGGAGGAAATGGACCGCGAATGCGAGCTCGGCGTGATGTCGCACGCGGAATACAAACGTATGACCTATGCCTTGAATAGTGTCGGGACAGCAGTGGATCTCTGGCGCAACCTGCAGACGTTGCGGGCGGAAGCACGGTCGCCGACGCAGTTTGAGAAAGCGCTGCGTTCGTATTTCGACGAATCGCATATCGCCATCTTCGACGCCCAGGACAATCTCTATCACATTCCCCGCCCGGCGACTGCGCGGGATTTTCTGAAGATCGCCTGTCCGCATACCCCAAAAACAATCCGCGTTGTGCGGATCAACGGCAGGAAAAAACCGGTGGAGACGGAGCTGAAAGATGGGGATTGTGTGGAAGGGGTGTGATTATTTTTTGGGAGATTTCTTATTGGTTTTTTGAAAAGGCTTCAGTTCATTGAATGTTAATCCCTGCAAGTTCAACGGATGGATTTCTTCGCCCGCATCTTGAAGTATAGGAATGACTTTGAGCAGTGCCGCTGCGAGATTTCCCCCGTTGTCATATAGTTCTTTCACGAGAACATACGAAGGGTGCCCAGCTGGGATCCCCGCACCCAACAGAGCCTTGTGAATGTATCGCCAATCGACTGGATAGCCCGCATCCAAGTCCCGCAGGTGTTTTGTTCCGTGCGTAGGCACAATGCCCGGCACACGATCTTGGTAGAACTGCATGGGCTCGGCTTCGATCCGGGCAATCAGCGTACAAAGAACGCGTGCGATTGGTCTTGTGACTTTCCCGAAACCCATCAATCCTTTTTGCAATTGTTCCGGGAACCGCTCATGCCAATCCCGCACGACTTCTGCAGGAAGTTCTTTGTCAATCGTCGACTTGGTCATCACCCTTAGTGGAGGAAGGGCGCTCACAAATGCGCCCTCTGCCATTTTGGTGATGAGATCGGATCGCAGCCATTCGGAATCATTGCGCGCAATGTCGCGCATGGCATCGGAAATTTTATTGGCTCCCTTCAGCCCCACGACAAGATTGGAAGCCATCTCCCGCACGGTCGAGAATTGTTTGAGTGACTCATCCATGATGTCCAGAGCGCTTACACGAGCCATTGCTTCTTCAACGCGCTGCGCACTGATCTGCTCGAGAATGCGGAAGACACTTGAAAATCGAATAGGATGTATGCTCCCTTCGTCGCGTTCCAGTTTCTGGAGTTCGAGATCTTTTTTGCGTACGGCTGTACGATCGTCATGCAACTTCTTCGGAAGAAAATGTAATGCGAGATCATGCATGGTGACATTGGCAAGCTCGCGTGCGGTGCGCATCTGCAACCCTTTTCCTTCCAGTGTTGCTCCGTTGCGCCTGAAAAAACGAGTCCGGTAATCGGCATACATTTTTCGCAGTCGCTGAAGATGATCCTCATCACGAGCAATGACCTGAATCAATGCCTCCACGGAAATTTGCTTGCTCACATGATTTTCAAACAGCACTCCTCGCACCTCCGCATCCGGTCGATAACGCTGTTTTCTTTCAACGGTATCTTTGCCACGCTCCTCGGGAGCCTTAAGTCCGAGAAGTTCTGCAACATCGGCAGCCGTGTAACCGCGATCCTCCATCGCAGCACTGGCAAGCTTGCCGAATGTTTCCCGTTTGCTCTCCTCTGCATATTCCTCCGACCACCCTTGCAATAATTTCTTGGCATCGCGGGGCGGCAGTATCTGCCGTACTGCCTTCTCAGCACTCGCCGGATCGATCCATTCGCACTGAATGAGAAATTGCGCATCGTGGGGACCGAATCCGTAATGATCTTGGAGCGCCTTTGCGGTGAGCGGCACATGAAAACGCAATGCCAGATCACGTTCCACTCCCACGAGAAAATCTGCGAGTGTTCTCTCGACTGTGGATTCCCGATACTTCCATTTTTGCACTTCGCTCCAGACACCGAGCCCTTGGGCTTTCCGCAACGCGTGCATTTGTTTCGTACATTTGGATTTTCCACCGTACATGGCATCCACGATGCTGATGACCTCAAGGCAGTCCGGGACTGTATCTGTTTGCTCCCGCTGCCAGATCGTATTGAAGAGGTGGGGGAAGCTCTTTTCTACCTCTTCATGACCACGATCCACACCTATGCGATGGTAAAATGCATTCATATCAAAGACTCCAAGAAGATGTTTCGATTGGTTCCGGATGTACTCGATACTGCTCAGGAGATCCGTGCATGTTTCATCCATCTGAAGAAGATGCGGAGCTGTGAGTACATCGATCATCTGTTCGCGGATACCCAGAGAAATTCCTCGCTGCTCCCAGTCACGAAGAAGTAGGGTGTACTTGTAGCGGCTGAGCAGTCCCTCCTTCTTCATATCCTTCTCCATGGGGCTGTATCCATTCGGACTTAAGCCAACTCCATGCGCATAGTCCCGAAATGGCATCTGGCAGAGAGACCACCGCACTGCGGCAATGAGTTTTGGGAGATCCGTCTTCCGCGTCTCGAAGATATCACTCAGCATCGCATTGCCACGTGCAACCGCCATTCGCTTATGACCTTTAAAATCGTTAATGTCCCACAAATCAGGTTCTTCGAGAGAAAGCTTTTCGCCGTAATCTGCTGGAAATTCGCTGCGAAGCACAGAGAGAATGTAAAAAAAATTATCTCACCAGTTTCACACCAATGTAGTGGCCACTGGAGTCGGCATCTGGTTTTTTCGTTCCGCCATTCTTCCGATCTTCGACTACTTGCTGTAAACGCAGGATTTCCTGTGCGACCACTTTGGCCAAGGCTGCTTTTTGAACGTCATTTGCGAGCTCTTCTCGTGACTTACGCATCAAATTGTTGGCATAGGCACCGATTCCGTGAATGTTTGCAAGCGTTCCAAGATTCGTCGGCATACCATCCGGCCCGACGATGATCGTTACGGAAATTTCTCTCTGTTTCGCACTTTTCCCTTTACCTTTCTTCCGGACCGTCGCGGAATATTCCAGAAGTTTTACCGAAGGTGTAGTGTCGATGCGAAGATGTGGATTCGTAGCTAGATGTAACGGGATCGACTCTGTGGGAAGACGTGTCGTCGTCTCTGAAGTCGCAACCGAAGCGGGCGGAAGCGATGCCATGACAGAAGGCAATTCCAGCGCTCGCTTCAAGCTGCGTTTGACTTCGCGTTCAGACTTCTTTGCTTCACGCGCGATCACGTATGAGCTCGTGGGCTTTAAGGGAGTTCCTTCTGCTTTCGATTGTTTGCGGGTTTTGCGCATCTGAATGGCTTTGATGTCGGGAATCGACTCCGGAGCGCTCATCCCTTTTCGTTTCTGATCGCGATCATGAGCTTCGGCATCTATCATGCATTGCTGCTGCTTCCATGTGGCTCCTTCATCATCGAGCTTGTATCCCATTTTTTGGGCCATATCACGGACATAGGCCTCCCCGGGGGCATCGCGCAGCCACTGCATGCGAAAATGCGTTCGGGCATTCTTCCGCTCTCGCTCCGATGCTCCGGTATTGCGAATGTGCCCCAGTCTCCCGCGCATTTGATCAAGTGCATGGCGCTGCACATTCGTGAGAACGTCATAACATTCTGCGCCGAGATGAAGCGCTTCGGAAATTTGCGAAGGAGGAGCAACAAGAACGCGCCGCGAATCTCCTTCCTTCTTCGGCGCATTGAAGCCGTTGGCGATGATCCCCCAGCGGTTGTCTCCGGCTTCGGGATCAAATGCCCATACTTTGACCGGCTTCCCTTCTTCCTTATGCGCTTCGATGATGCGATGCGCATATTCACGGACGTGCCCAGCAGGCGGAACGACAACGGTATCGAGCTCGTGTGCCTGTGGAAGATGGAGTGTGCTTGCGGTTTTTTCGTCCCGGAACATCGCATCGCGATACACATCCCACGCCTCTTCCGTCCCCTGCTTCACGGGATGGCGCGCATCGCCGATGCCGGAGAAGGCAATAGGCTTCATGAGACCCAAACGGATCATCTGCCGGATGGAGAGGACCGGTGACCGAGCCGTCCACCCGTCGATACCACGATCCTGGCCGGTAAATCCCAATAGCAGAGTCGGCTGCCCAGAGGCCTGCGCCGCCGAGTCGGTCACGGACAAAGGATTGTATTTTCCCGCTTCATCCAGAGCCATGAACCGGAGACGTCGCATAATTTCTTCTCGGACATCCGCGCGGATGAGCTCTGGATCACGCGTGAGCATCGTGCCATACGCGATACAGAAGTGCGCTGGATGTTCCATATTTGGTTGTGTGGTATACGCATTGCGATCCAGTGCAAGGTGCGGATGCGTTGTCTTCACGTGGTACAGTTCACTCTCGAAAAGTGCGTGAGCCGAATCCCCGAGGTAGCGATTCCCGTGTTCTTTCTGATCATCCGCCAAGGGAATCGGCTTCTCGGGCTGAGGAACATTGTAGGCATCAGGCACGAGAACAATGCGTCCTTCCATTAATGCCTCCAAAGTGTCGACAATGTGCCTCTGACTTTTTGGAGCCACGCCTTTCCATGATGCCGCACGCTTACTGTCCATTTGCTCAAAGTAATTCTGCAGCCGTGTGGCAACCGGAGGAGCATGCTCTGCTTCGTCAGCAATGGGGAAGAGATTGTAGAACGGATGCTGCTTTCCTGCCGGACGAGCGAAGCTCCCTGCAAAATCATCGCCATACATTTTGCCGAGACTTTGCCAAAACGAATTCACGTCTCTGCGCTCCACTGTATACGGCGGCTGGAGCACCGCATACTGTTGCCCCAAAGCGTTTTGTTGCATGTGTTCCCTCCGAAGACCAAGAAGTGCGCCTGTAGGAATAGAGGCGATATCCACTCCGCGTGCGATCATTTCCGCCTGCAATTCATACATGGCACGGCTTGTGAGTCCCGCGACAAGACTTTTGCCACTTCCGTATGGAGAACGGATCAGGAGATTGGCCATCTTGAAGCGCACACCGGTGACACCGCTCAGCGCGATCCATGCAAAGAGTGCCTTCTGATGTTCATACAACTCGTGATCGTTGGCCCGGAATCCTTCTTCCTCAAGTGAGTGCCAGACCGTAAACATCCGCTGGACGAACGCTTGGGAAAACTCATCAGATGTTTCAAATGTATGGGAAAACCAGTAGCTGAAATCGTCAACGGGAGGCGTAATGATGTGTTCGGAAAAGCCTTCTCCAGTCCAGCTCCATGCCTCGGCATCATCCGCAGGGTACACCGCATCCATCTGCCCGTGCATGGCATCGAATATCCTGTGGGCATCTGTTTTTCTGGATCCCTTTTTCATGGGAAGTGACTTCGCCGGCGGCACGAATGCTTCTAATGCCATAGAAAGTGCTTAATCGTAAAAGAGCTGTCAGGAAAGCGCAATGAACACATGAGAATTTATCTGCTCATCACCCTTCCCTTTCTCTCTGCATCTGCAATACTGTTCCCCGGTCTTCTTCCCTTTTTCTCATGTCCCGCATCCGTCAACGTGAAATCCACGCACGCCGCAAACGCAAGACCAAGCTCGCGCGTCTCCGCAAGCAGTACGCTTCCGCGACCGGTGTCGCCAAAGAACAGATCCTTGCAAAAGTTCGCCGCGTTTCTCCCGCGATGACTGAAGATCAGTTCGTGAGCTCGGCGAAGAAGAAGTAGCTGCAGGATAAGAAAAAGAGGGATATTGACTAATTTTCGTTCAAGTGTATTTTGACTATATGAATACCTCCGCCGAAGCTACCAATTTGCAGCAGGAACTCGGCAGCTTCTTTTTCCCTGATTGCGGACTGCGACATGAGCAACTCTTGGATCATCTCAAAGCCCGCTGTGTTCGTCTGCTAGTCATCAATACCACCCTTCTCAATCCCCTGTGCTCAGCAGAGGTAAAACTACACAGACCCGCATGTCCGCATTTCAACGATGCCAGACAATGTAGTGACCCCATTGAAAGAGCACTGATGCACCTCACACAAGCAACGGGAATATCCCGACGATCCGACATTCTGGAGTATCGGAAACAACGAAAGCTCCTGCAAGGTATCGACCGCGCCATCCGCGACACACGCAAGCATCTCCATAACACCCGTTGCCCGGGAACATATGCGAATGCCGCCTTGCTCTGCAGCCAGACACGCGATCAGTTTCGCAAAGATACCGATGGTCAACTGCCGGACATGCTACAAAATGTCTACAGCCTAAAGGCAATGGAACAAGCACTACTCCAACTGCACGGGGACATCCGGACTGCATTGGAACAGTTGACGCAGCAACTGATGGAGGAACTCAGTGGGCTTAAAAAAACATGATACTCCCATAAGGAAATCTCTACTTCTTCTTGTACAGAGCGTGAGTGCCAATGGAAAAAAAATGTGCTGTATCACCTTCAAATCTCAAAATAATACGAATGTGTAAATCAACAGAGATACTCCAATATTTTTTGAGATGACCGTGCAGCCGGTGCAAACGAAGAGAGGGATGCAGGGGGTTCACTCGGAAAAGTTCAATGGTTTTGAAAGCTCTTGTCTGACTTTCCTTCGAAAGAGAGTCCCAATTCTTGTCAAACTTTGGGAGAGTGTTGATAATCCGGATCCTCATTTCTTTATCGGAAAGAATTCTTCCAGTGAATCACTGGGACCGAGAGTCCTCTGTTTTCCTTGAGCGAGATCTCGTTCTCCTTGCTGGAGATCTTCCAGAAGTTCCGCTTCGGTGATAAGATTTTCCTCTTGATCAACAAAACTCAAAACGTAGGCACTGATGGTCATGCCCTCGCACTTTGCTCTTTTCTTCAGAGCAGCAAGCTTCTTTGGCGGAATGGAGATACTGAGAACGGAACGCATAGGAAGATTGGAATTGTATGACAATTGTATTACAGTCTATCGCAAAAGGCAAGAGGAATGTGGAAGATATTGTCGCAAACAATATTTACACAAACCGCATCGCGATCACCCCGATGAGAATGAGCACAATACTCATCCATTGCTTGAGATTGAGTTTCTCACCATACATGCCCCATGCCAGAAGGGCAGTAACAGCGAGCGAGCCGCTCCCGATGGCATTCGCGATAGCTATAGGTCCCATGCGAAGAGCCAAACTAAAAAGCCCCGTCCCGATGAGTGTGGGAAAAGAGCATGCAGCAATGATACAAAATGTCTTCCATGAAATTTTCTGCGGTACCGTACCGAATGCTGCCCAGCGTATGGCGATGAGCACGGCGCAGGCGACCGCAATGGAAGTTTCCCAGAAATAACTACTGACAAGCGGATCGGCGACTGTCGCAAGAACTGCAAGCGCATAGAACGCGAACGCAATGGAAAGAGCGCTCAGAATGGACAGCGCCAAACCCAGTGCATGACGATTATCGAGATGAGGGAATGCATTGCGCTCCAGCCCGAGAAGAACGCTTCCCAGAATAATCAGTGCGATGAATGCCAATGCGGAAGGCGCGAGTGGCTGATCCAGCAGGAGCCATCCCAGAATCACCATGACAATAGTCAGAACTGCTTTGTTGATCGTGGTGGAAACACCGACAACGATATACCGAAACGAGGCATATGCGAGCGCAAGCGACACACCTCCTGCGACACTGGAGACTGTCAGCAGCTTCCAGTGACCCAAGACCAATGTAATATCCTGAGAAGACGCGCCATACAGCAGCGGCAGCAATGTGAAGAAGAACCCAACATTGCGGTAGAATGCGAGGCTGAGTCCGTCGATCTTCCGCGCATGATGCACAAGCAAAAGGTTCTGCAGCATGGAGCCGAGCATGGAGCCGATAGCGAGGGCGTAGAACACATGGGAAATGTACTCCTATGATTCATGAGCAGATACCGGCAATTTGTTGTGAATGCGCTGTTGCTACATCATTTCCTTGGGTAAACTTTGCCCGATGCCCAGGTGGCGAAACTGGTAGACGCGCACGCTTGAGGGGCGTGTGGGAGCAATCCTATGGAGGTTCAAATCCTCTCCTGGGCACCAGAAATACAAAATGAATAGGCTGATCAGCAATTGCCGGCTCTCCTGAATCCTGCGGTTTTCGCTTCAGCTTCCGAACAAAACCATTTATCACCCTCTCCCGGTTTAATCTGCGTCCGTTTGTAAGAGCCACAACCTGGCACATGGTAAATCATTTCACCTTTGCTATTCACATTCCCTTTAATGACGCAGCTACTGCCTTCAGCAGCTTGCACCTGTTCTAAATCATTGGGTTTCTTTGAAGTAGCAGCGGCTGGAACAATGCTCAACGGAACCAGTGAAATGCTTGATCTCGATTCTCCACAAGAAGCCCACAAACCAGCTCGTATATTTTTTGCCTCCATCTCAAGTGCATTATAGGAATCTGTACGGGAATGTGGATATTTGCGATAGCTTGCTGCATACCCCTCTCGAATCATCTCTGCGCCGATATCCCGTCCGTCGAGGAAAACATACCGCAGAAGCCTACCAAAATTATCTCGATCATCTGATGAATCAGTGCCAAGGGTTACATTCTTGCCTGTAAGGAAAAAGGAAAGTTGCGCTGAGGACTCATTACCAAAACATTCCATCGGACTTGTCTCAGGCGCATCAAGTCCGATAATCCGCACTTTCTCTTCCTTGCCACCAATACTCACTGTGATGGTGTCTCCATCGGAAATATGTGTAACTGGGAACATATCAGCCGCCGCAGCCAATGAAGACCCTTGTGATGTTGCTACCGCTAAAGAGGAGGATTGCCTAACAGAAACCTCACTCGAAACAGAATTTTTTACAGTGGGAGCGCTCGAAACAAAAATAATGATGCCGACAAAAAAACCTATCACTCGCATCCACCACTTCACGATAATACTACCAATGTTTTTTATTTTCGGAAGCAATGAAATTCCTATAATCAGCAATCCTAATGAAGGGAAAAAATCGCCAGCCAGAGCACCTAAAACACTTATAGCGAGAAAGAAGATGCTGAATCCCCAAGCGACAAATCGTAGAATAATTTCGATCATCATCCGTCAGTGTACATGATGGATTCTGTACTATCGGCTTCATCCCCCAATCATTGAAGAATGATGCTGATCTAGATGATACTCAGAGCATCTTCAGCAGCCTCTCCCTCTCCCCTCTTGGAATCGGCAAAGCTTCAATGTAATCCCACAAAATCTCCTTGGTCACGGTTTCACCTCTCGTAAGTTTTTTTAATTTTTCATACGCATCGGCAGCGCCGTGTTTGCGCAGGACGGTCTGGATGGCTTCGGCGATGACTTCCGGATGCGCTTCGAGTTCACGGCGCACAGCGCTACGATCCAGAGACAGCTTCCCGAGCCCCCGCGCGAGGGAATGCAATGCCAGCATGTGGTAGCCGAATGCCACGCCGATATTGCGTTGCACCGTGGAATCGCTCAGATCGCGCTGCAAGCGACTCACCGGAAGCTTCTCGGCAAAGTGCATGAAGAGCGCTGTAGAGACGCCCAGATTGCCCTCAGCATTTTCAAAATCAATCGGGTTCACTTTGTGCGGCATGGTGGAGGAACCTACTTCTCCTGTAACGACTTTTTGCTTGAAAACGCCGCGGGAGATGTAGAGCCAGCTGTCTCTTGAGAAATCGAGGAGGATCGTATTGATGCGACAGAGGAGATGGCTAAGCTCGGCGATATCGTCGTGCGGATTGATCTGCGTGGTAGCGCTTAAGGGAATGAGCCCGAGGGAACGGATGAAGCGCGCACCGAACTTCGGCCAATCTGTATCGGGATATGCGGCTGCATGCGCGGAGAACGTACCCACTGCGCCGCCGAGCTTCCCCTGCATACGGAAACGCTTTAATTGATCGGACTGGCGCTGCAATCGTTCGGCGAAGACCTGAAACTCCTTTCCCACGGTCGTCGGCGTCGCCGGCTGACCGTGCGTGAGGCTGAGGAGCGAAACCTTGGACCATGATCGGGCAACACGCGTGATCGCATTGGTTATGGTTTTGACACCCGGACGGATGACGTCTTCCAGCGCACGGTGAATGAGAATGCCGTACGCGAGATTATTGACGTCTTCACTCGTCAATGCGAAGTGAATGAAAGCGGTTTTGTCCTTGAGCCCGGCAATCTTCGAAAACCGCTCCTGCAGGTAATACTCCACGGCCTTCACATCATGCCGCGTCCGTGATTCGATCTTCTTGATCTCTATGATATCGCGTTCGGAAAACCGCTCAACAACGCCACGTAATGCCTTTTTCTGCTGAGCATTCAGACGCAGTTCACGCACATCGGGAAGCTCTGCAAGCGCGATGAAGTACGAAATCTCCACTTCGACGCGCGCATGCATCAGCGCCTCTTCGGAAAAATAGGAACGCAAACTATCGACGGAAGATGCGTAACGACCGTCGAGGGGGGAGAGGGCGTGATCGAGCATTGGGATGCAGTGTAGCAGAAATCGGATGACCGTTTGCGAGGATTGCGGAGGTAGGGGCATAGCGCGCTATGCCCCTACGGATGCTGTAAACATTCGCCCAAGTGTTATGCCTCTTTCTTCTCTGTATCCTTTCCTTCAAAAATCGCCGTAAATTCCTCCACCGTCATCGTTTCTTTCTCGAGAATGATCTTTGCAAGCTCATCGAGCTTTTTCTGGTGTGTCTTGAGCATTGTAAGCGCTCGGTCGTATTGCTTCTCCAATGTCTTTTGGACAAACGTATCGATCTGGCGGGCTTTCTCCTCGGAATAATTGCGCCCTCCGGAGGGATCGGCGCCAAGGAAGAAGGATCCGCCTTGCCTTTCGCCATAGGTTACAGGCCCAAGTTCACTGTCCCCCATCCCGTAGCGCATCGCCATGTTTCTCGCGATTTGCGATGCACGTTCCAGATCGCTGCTTGCCCCCGTGGTGATTTCCGAGAAGACCAATGCTTCCGCGGCGCGACCACCGAGCAGTCCACAGATCTCATCAAGGAACTTGCTGCGACTGGTCGTGTACTGATCCTCCTGAGGAAGGAACCACGTGACGCCGAGCGCAGACCCTCGCGAGACAATCGAGATTTTGTGGAGAGGATCACTGTCCGGACAGAGGTGCCCGACGATTGCGTGCCCAAGCTCGTGATAGGCCGTGATCTCCTTTTCGTGCTGCGTGAGCTTGCGGGAGCGCTTCTCGGAACCGAGCGTGACTTTCTCCACGGCATCATCGATGTCTTTCTGCGTGACTTCACGGCGCTTTCTTTTGGCAGCGAAAATCGCAGCTTCATTCATGATATTTTCCAGATCCGCGCCGGTCATGCCCACGGTTTTTTTCGCGATCACGGAAAAATCAGCGTCTTTGTGCATTTTCTTGTTGCGCGCATGAACTTCGAGAATGAGTTTACGCGCCTCCAGATCGGGCTTGTCGATGAAGACACGGCGGTCGAAGCGGCCGGGACGCAGAAGAGCAATGTCCAATACGTCCGGACGGTTGGTAGCAGCCATCACAATCACGTTGGTCCCCTGCTCAAATCCATCCATCTCCGTGAGAATCTGGTTTAAGGTCTGTTCACGTTCGTCGTGCCCTCCGCCGAATCCAGCACCACCGCGCTGGCGGCCGACCGCATCGATTTCATCGATGAAGATGATGCATGGCGCATTGCGCTTGGCACGGAGAAAGAGATCACGGACGCGCGAAGCGCCCACTCCCACGAACATCTCGACGAATTCGGATCCTGCAATCGAGAAAAACGGTACGTTGGCTTCTCCGGCAACCGCTCGCGCAAGCATGGTTTTTCCCGTTCCCGGAGGACCCACGAGCAGTACGCCCTTCGGGATCTTCGCGCCGATACTGAGATACTTCTTCGGATTTTTCAGGAAATCGACGACTTCGATCAGGTCTTCCTTGGCTTCCTCACATCCGGCGACATCCTTGAAGCGTGTCTTCACTTGCCGCACATCGGCGATACGCGCTTTGGATTTGCCAAATGCCATCGCATTGTTCTGGCTACGGGCAATGCCGCGAAAGAGCCAGACAACGCCGCCAATCACCAGAAGGAAAAAGAGGAGATCCGGCAAAATGGCAAGGAAGAGATTACTGGTCTCGTTATCTTCGATTTCCACAATCGTGGGATTTGTGGGATCGTTCCATCCGAGCTCAGCAACGCTGTCTCCGTCCTCTTTATACGAGCGGAGGACAGCGCCGCCGCTTCCGGAGACCGCGAATACCTTGTTATCACGGATGGTGATTTTCTCGAGCGTCCCTTCCGCGTATCCTTTGCTGATCTCTGAAATTGGCACTTCCTTGGCATCGGCGTAGGGATCGCCGAAGTTATCAGGCACTGCGACCGAATAGACGGAAAGAAACAAGAGGGAACTGAACAGCAGAATGCTCAGGAGCCACTGTTGCCGGTTTTTTGCGGGGGGCTGGATAGCCATGGACGGAGGGCAGAATAGCGACGAGACAGGAAAATATGAAGCAAGTATAAGACGAAAAAGGAGAGCATGTATTGCAGGGACATCCCTACTTCTCTTAGGATCGATGGGTCATGTTACGATAGCAGCCGAAATGTGCAGCCTCTATCGTTTCCGCGATCTCCTGCGTACACACGGCGACCTTCTCCTCGTCATCCTCCTCTGTGTGGGGGTGTTTTTTCTGCAGGTGCTCCATCTCCATGAGGCTGCATTCCCTGTGACAGACGAGGGATCACACGCGGAAGTCGGACGCATGATTGTTGAAGGTTTTGCTCCATACCGTGATTTCTACTATCCCCATCCGCCGCTGCTCCCGCTCCTTATAGGAAGCGGCCTCCAATTGTTTGGAGGCATGTACCCGATCCGCTTTATCTATCTGCTGCTGAATGTCACAAGTGCCATTCCACTGTTCCTCATCCTCCGCAGACTCACGGGTGACCGGTTCGGTGCCGTGATCGGCGTGATGATGTATCTGACATACAGTGAAATGGTCCATCATGATTTTCGCTTTCTTGCGCTCCGGCAGCTGAGTAATGTGCTCGTCATCGCTTTTGCGTCGATGGGGATACTGTGCAGACAATGGAAGTACCGCTCGAGCATAGAAACCGTATTGGCATCGCTGACGGCATTACTTCTCTATCCTGCAACTGTAAACATTGCTCTCCTTTCCCTCCTGATCATTCTTCGGGAAAGCACAAAGCAACAACGCGCCGCGCAACTCCGGCATTACGCCGCTGTAGGATCCGTGACCATTGCCTTCCTTCTCCTTTTTTACGCATTGGTACCCGGGAGCTTCGATCAGACATTCCTAGAGCATTTTGGTCTTCCGACGATGTCGCGCTGGGGACGCATCCAATGGGTCATGGATAGTGATCCACGCGATCTCTTCTTCTATGGCAGTACGACGGCTTCCCTCCTCCTCAGTACCGCGCTCCTCCGAGGATATCGTTGGTTGTCTCTATGCGCACTGAGCATGATCGGCGCAATTTTTCTGCCAGCGGAGTTCTGGCCGCACTATTTCGTTACGGCGGCGTTTGCATTCGCAGTCGGTGCTGCGCTGCTTCCCACTCTCCTTCGGAGAATGCTCCCTGTGCGGACAGTCATCATCCCTTGGACAATCGCTCTGTTGATCCTCGCACTCCACATCGATCGTACGCTCCCGTCGCTGCTTGCCGAATGGAATGGCAATCGCGGAGGCGACTACCATCAAATCGTCGCGCAGCTGCGTACCTATCCCGAGCCTGTCCTCACCTTCATGGAGCCAATCTATGCCATTGATGCGGGAAAAAAGCTGACGCAACACCCATACCGTGCGACCCGCTTTACGACCGCACACATGTCTTCTCTGCATCACATCAATGCATCGCAATTTCTTTTGCTTGCGGAGGACGCCTGCACCATTTTCTTGACGGGATGGGACCGGTCATTTCTGCCGCCGGAAGTGCTGCAGAACTGGATGAAACTGTATGAGGTTGTGAGCGATGATCCGCGCATTCTGCTGACACATAACCCTCATTGCTCCTGAAGAAATCGCATGATGCAACTGATGAATGCATCATGCAAGGCATCCGAAGCAATGCACGAAAAGAATGATGTTGGGTATAGTGCCTGCCATGCAAACGCGGAAACGCTGTCTCTCTCTCTCACTCGAGATCATTCTCGGACTGATCATCATTGCAACGGGAATTGCGCTCTTTGCTATGCGCGAAGAACCAATGCTTCAAGATACCCTGCAGATCCAGTGCTGTGATGAAGGTGATTACCGCTACCTCGCAGAGCACTTCTGGGGCATCCCGCATGATCTCAGCACATACGCAGAGGATTTTCACGGCTACTGGGGGACGGTCCTCGAGAATGTTCCCTTCCGCGATCTTGGTGCCGGCACGGCATATCTGCTCCTCGATGCATTCGGTCTGAGTAGAGCTCTATCAGCACATCTGTTCCTTGTATTGATGCTCGCAAGCTCATCTCTTTGCTTCTTTATCTTCACTTCCAGAATGATCGGCACGGCGCGCGCTGCACTGATGCTTGCAATTCTGGTTCTCCTGCCACAGCAATGGCTCCTGACGGAAAAATTCCTCGCCGAACCGTTCCTCCGTGCGCTCCTCATTCTCCTGCTCATTCCTGTACTTTCCCTCACAAAAGACACAAAACGCCCGGTCACTGCTGCAATGTGGATCGCCGTTCTGACCCTTCTTGCATCTCACTTCAAAGTGATGTGGGTGATGTTTGGTGTGATGCTCCTGCCGATCCTTCTACCCACTTTCCTCAAAAAAAGACAATGGGCAGCTGCGGCAATCCTTGTGGGAGGCATCATAGTATCTCCTCTGACACAGAGTTTCATTCATGCAATACGTTGGGGAGATGCATCGATATCGGGTGGCGCTGGTTTGCATCTTACCGGTAAGTACCCGTCATTTCTGCCTTTTGTCTGCGCACGATCACCGAAAAACGCAATCCCATGGAATTTCTGCAATCAGGAGAATAGGGAATTCATACCTTGGTGGGCTTTCCTTCATGAACAATCTGCAACCACCGATGTCGTACATCTCGTACGATCGCTCGATGATGCCGCTCTTCCGTTCCTGCTATCACAACCTGTAGATACGATCCGCAACGTCGGCGAAGGGTTCATGCGTTCCACAAATTTCCCCGACACGGACTCTATCGTGCTTCGGATGATCGACTGGCTGACGATGGTCACGCTGTTCTGCGGATTGTTCTTCAAAAGAACGCGCATCCTGAGTGCGTTTGCTGTTGCTCTCTGGCTCGTTCCCGCAATCGGCAACGCCCTCTCTGCCTACGACGGACGCTATCATCTGATCATGGCAGGATTACCGCTTGCCATAGCGGCTTGGATACTCTCGCACATCCCTAGATCAGCACTGCAGAAACTGCGCAAGTCAGCCCGCAATGCGGTCATTCCTGTGCAAAAGCGAATGTCTCGGAGCGTCATGTACTCGTCCCACACTCTCGACAATGTTCTCCGCATCAGACCACCACTGCAACTCCTCTGCATCATCCTTTTTTTGGGATTCCTTCTGCGCTTCTCCGTCATACAGAATCCTGGTTGGAGTTTCGATGTGGGAGAATTCAAGAGCTGGGCGTGGAACATCACAGAAATGGGTGGGGGAGAAGCTTACCGCGACCAGGGCCGTGCAAGCATGCTGCCGAACTATCCTCCGATGTCGATGCTGATCCTCGGGGGAGTCGGCCATGTGTATAGGTTCTTCATTGCTTCTGAATTTGATGGAGCACCATTGCTCTACCATATCCTGATCAAATTACCTGCGATCCTTTTCGATCTGCTTACGGCAGCCCTTCTCTTTTTCCTGCTCCGCCGCATCCGTACGGAACGAGCGGGAATTATTGCAGCCGCTGTCTACGCATTCCACCCTGCTGTGCTCTATGACTCCGCCGTCTGGGGACAGACAGACGGGATTTTCACCTGCTTCATGGTAGCCGCCATAGCAGCGACAGCCTGGAAACGCTGGATACTCGTGGGAACATTTGCCGCACTCGCGATGCTCACGAAATTTCAAGCAGTGGTGATCCTCCCTTTCGTGGCACTCCTCATGTTGCTCCAGAATTGGAGAGTGGCGCTTCGCATTATCTTTGGAGCTTTTGCCGTGACCGCGCTCGTTCTCATCCCCTTCCTTCCCGACTATCTCGGCGACATTTGGCACGTCTACACACATTCCATCGGCTACTATCCCGGCCTCACCTACGGCGCTTACAACACCTGGTTAGCGTTCTTCGATGGCAGCCCACACTCATCAACGGACATGGCTATAGGGCTTCTCTCCTACCGCGATATCGGCATCATGATCTTCGGAGGTGTGATCGCTATATTGGTCTATCGCTTTGCGCCGGGGCTCCGAAGCGCTTTGCAGCGAAAGAAACATCAGGAGTTGTTGCTGCTCTTTCCCGCACTCACCGCATATGCATTTTTCCTTTTTAATACAGAGATGCATGAACGATATCTGTTCCCGCTCATGGCGCTCGGCATCGGCTTCATCTTTTTCTCGCGCCTCGGGGCATGGCTCTACGGTCTCTCCTCACTACTCTTCTTCCTGAATCTGCTCGGAGTGCTCCACTGGACAGAAGCAGACCGTATGCTCTTTGAAATTCCCCATCTCCCGAGGACCATCGGTTTTGCCCATACTGTGCTCTTCGTTCTGTGGGTGGCAGTGATTGCTCACAAGATCTCTCCGCCCTCACTACTCAAGAACATATGGCAGAAAGTTCGCCGATACCGAGTTCTCTTTTTACGCAAGAGAATGCGATAGTCGCCATGAGGAAAACATAGATTTTTCGGCTGTAAGATGCTATAATTCTTAGATTCACACAAACACACCAAAAGCGGCCCGCGGATGGATCCGATGGGAGCGGATCTTGCTTGCGACCCTCCTCATCGGCCGCATTTCCGTGTTTCTCCGACGGATGGGAGAAGTGATTGGCTTCGATCCCGGGGCGCATTTCCAGATGCTCGAAATCCTGAGCTGGGTACATCCGGATACCGACATCCGTGGAAGCTTCTATGGTTACCATCCACCGCTGGGTTTTCTTGTTCCTCACAGCATCCAGATGCTGTTTGGCATTTCCCCGGAAATCAGCGTGCAATGGACATCATTCCTCGCAGGACTTGCGACATTCTTCTTCCTGCGAGAAACGCTGCGACACTGTCGTCTGCTCTATAAACCATCCGGCATTGCATTCCTCTATCTCGCATCGAGCATGCCGATCCAGGTATCTGTCAGCACGAGCATCAATCTCGATGGCATCGTTCTCTCTATGGCAGCGGCGGTACTCTGTGCCTCCATTCACATGTTATGGCCCAGTTCTATATTTGAAGATCCCTCTCAACCGGACAGACCCCTGCCTCTGCGTTTCGGAATGGCAGATCCCCTTGTGCGGTCAGCAATACACGACTGCATCGTAGCAATGATTGCACTGTGTAGCGCTCTTGCCGGAGCTGCTCTTACGAAATTCTCGGGAGTAGTGATTCTGGCTATTCCCGCATTTGTCGCATGGGCTCAGCCCTATGGGCGTGGGTGGTGGAGACGATGCAGCATGGGAGCTTTAGGATGCGCTCTCGCCATTGCGATCGTCTTTCCGTATTACTTTGCGCGCTACTACATGCAGGAGGGGAAATTTTTCCCGCTCAATACGGAATGGAATGCCGGAGGTGCAGTCGAAGATGCGATCACTCTACGAAAGAAAGATCCTGTGCATTTCTTTGCCGAACTCTTCAAACCCACCACGGTTCATGCGGCGCAAGGACCCACATTCGCCGATACCCAGGTAAATCGTCTCGCAGACACCTGGCGGGATATCTGGATCCGGAATCAATTCGCAGGCAAGACAACGCCCGGCGCTCTGCGCGCGGGGCTGGTATACATGGAAATCGCCCCATGGCTGATGCTCATCGGCTTCTTCATCTTCTTGATGCATAGTCGGCGCAGAACACCTTGGGTGCGCCTGGGTTGGGTTCTGGTCGGCTTCTCGCTTCTGCAATGTGCTGCATTGATCCAGTACATCTACCGTGTTCCCTATGCGGGATGGTACCCCGCTAAAGGACTCTACGTTCTTCCAAGTATATGGGGAATTGCCTATCTGATCGTAAGCGCCTTCCAGGATCAGCGTCTGATTCCAAAAATACTTCGGCACCGGATTCCCCTCCTGCAACAGGGACTCCTGTGCGCAGTATTGATCTTTGTGACTGTGAATCATGCGATACCAGCGTATTAGCGAGAGCAAAAAGCATAGAGCATACAGGAAAAACTTTTACCCTTTTTGCGTTATGCTTTATGCTTTATTGCGATGTCCCGCCTTCCTGAGTCCCCCGAAGCAAAACGCGCCCTGCTTTTGCTCCTTCTCGTCACCGCCATCGGATTCTTTACCTATGTGCAACGCTACAACGAACCGGCGGCATTTTTCTGGGATGAGAACTACCACATCGCAAGCGCACAGAAATATCTGAATGGCATCTTTTTCATGGAACAGCATCCGCCGCTCGGGAAACTTCTCATTGCCACAGGAGAAAAACTCCTCAATCGCAATGCACTGGACAACCAGTTCATCAGCACGGACTACGGCACGGAACTTCCTGCAGGATTTTCCTTCGCCGGCTATCGGTTTTTCCCCGTACTGCTCGCATGGCTCACGGCACCGCTGCTCTTCCTGATCTTCTGGAAACTGACGAAATCGGATCTCGCCGCCGCCCTTCTCTCTTCCTTCTACCTCTTCGATAATGCGCTCATTGTGCATCTCCGTGGCGCGATGCTCGAACCCATGCTTCTTTTCTTCGCGGCGCTCACGATCTTTGCGTTCCTGCTCCTGCATGAAGAAAAAGATCCGAAACGCTTTGGATGGTATTCGGCGCTCTTTGGCGTAAGTCTCGGCTGCGTCCTCACTACGAAAGTTGTCGGCCTGGTGATGATTCTCCTGATTCCGGCACTCGGTTGGCTCCTCTGGTCCAAAAAGGATCTGCTCCAGAGATTTTTGGGTATCGGCGCACTGGCATTTTTTGTGACGTTTGTCGGCGTATGGCAGATCCACTTCGCGCTCGGAAGTACGATCAATCCGGCTCTCCCCGACCAGGGCTACTATCAGACCTCGGAGCAATACAAAGCGGTGCTTGCAGCCGGCAAGAACGGATCCGTGCGGTGGTTTCCCGTGATGCTCAGAGATTCCCTGAAATTCGTCTCGCATTACAATAACGGCGTGCCGAAGCTGGATCTCTGCAAAGAGGAAGAGAATGGCAGTCCGTGGTTTTTGTGGCCGATTGGTGGACGCGCGATCAGTTACCGCTGGGAGACCCCCGACGGCGGACTCTATCAGTATCTCTATCTGCAAGTGAACCCGGCGGTATGGTGGATCTCCTTCGCCGGAGTCATCGCTGCAGTAGGCTTGCTACTCTCCTCGTTTGTGATCGACATGAAAACTCCGCTGCGGGATCGTCCGCTGCTCCTGATCTTCACGGGTCTATACTTCTCCTACATAGCGGCCATCTCACAAATCAGCCGCGTGATGTACCTGTACCACTACTTCCTCCCGTTGCTCTTCAGCTTCTGCGTTCTTGTTCTGGTACTCATGGAACTCCGCAGAATCGGGAGATGGACTGTCACACCTGAGCGCAGACTCGGAGCTTTCCTCGCTCTCACTCTTGTCATCTTTGCCTCCTACGAATTCTACCGCCCTCTCAGCAACTATGAACCCATCAGTGACGGTGCATTTGCAAAACGTACACTCACCGATCTGTGGGATCTGCATTGCGTGAATTGCGCGAAGACGAGTCCGTTTGTGCAAAAGCCGTAGGAATTTCCTCCTCTTCGCTGCTTCCTCTTCAGAGACTCCTCCATCCCCTGACCCCTTCCTCCACGGGAGGAAGGGGGAGCCCACTCTAAAAAAAGGGGGCGGTCGCATTGGAAAAGCGCCGTCACGCATCCCGTGAACAGGGCGTAAAAAGCGCGCTGTCTGAGCGACGAGCCGCAGCGAGGAGCGAGTTCGCGCTTTTCGCCCTGTGAGCAGTGATGCGTAGGCGCTTTTCCACCTGCGACCACGCTTTTCTTTGCGGTACTTTCTTTTGGCAAGACAAAAGAAAGTACCAGTCCGTTGAGAAGCAACCGATGACATTTTTGTGTACCAATGACCTTTTATCACAACGCTTTCCACAACGTCCACAACTCCCGAAACATCTTCAAAATCACCAATGGACTCGCTCCAGTCTGACTTCCTTTTGTACGCGGATAATGGGAAACATCCACCTGCTTCCACCGCACACCGGTCTGCCGGGCGCGCACGAAGAGTTCTGCGTTGAAGAGCGCCCCAGTTGCATGCTGTGGTCGTATGCGCTGCCAGAGATCGCGGCGGAACACTTTCATGGCGCAGTTCAAATCGCGCACCCACACCCGGAACACGAGCCAGGTGAGAAATCCGAAGCACTTCGCATTCACCTTCCGCAGCAAAGAATCTGCGCGCTTCCTGCGCCGACCAACGACAAGGGAGAATGCACCGCAGGAAGGCAGCAGCTTGTCGAAATCCTCGGCATGAAATTGCCCGTCACTGTCCATGAATGCCACCCACTCCGTGGTTGCGGCATCGCAACCGGACCGCACGGCAGCGCCATATCCCTGATTCTCCGGATGCGTGACAACGCGCAGGCGAGGGTATGTTTTTTGTAATACTTCGAGAACCTCCCCCGTACCGTCACGGGAACCATCATTCACTGCAATAATATCCCCACGAATGCTGCGTTTGCCCATCCAGGCATCTACATCCGCGATGGTCGCAGGGAGATTTGCCTCCTCGTTGAAACACGGCAGTGCAATGGAAAGCTGCATGGCGC
>Ga0155266_170_pt1 | contig 34252 bp, 27 predicted proteins | sample RifCSPhighO2_02_FD_106234 | JGI IMG/M metagenome (GOLD analysis project Ga0155266, IMG submission 106234) | Candidatus Peribacteria bacterium RIFCSPHIGHO2_02_FULL_53_20 | reverse complement strand
CAGCTCCGCTTGCCGGCCATAGCCTTGGCGACGGCTGGACGAAGACTGGCCGTTTCGGAAAACCGCCAAAGAACCCGGAAAACGATCGGCTCGAACGTTCTTCGGTCCGCCAAACGCAAACTTTTTCAGTAACATACGCAAAAATTACCATAATATAAGAACATATTCCAGCAATTAGTATTGACTATATACAACCATTCTGATAAATGTAGTACCGTTTTATTACCTATTTCAGAATTATGACTCAAGAATCTCGAAAGGAACGGTTTGTTCGGCTCGCTAACAAGAGGACAAATACAGTTCTAGAAAGACTGCGCGTTCTCGGCAATTGTTCCAACGCTTCTTTGTACGAGTACACGGAAGAGGAGGTGAACAAAATTTTCGGAGCCATTGCAAAAGAATTGAATGATGTGAAGGCGAAATTTTCAAATTCGAAACAGAAATCATCTAGGACTTTTTCCTTGTAACAGTTATGGACACAAAAAATCTTCTCTTATCACTGATAAAGGCAAACGCCGAGACAGATGTGGCTGATGTTATTAACAAACACCCCATACTCAAAAACGAAAAAAATTGGAGACCTTATGGTACTCCGAATAACATTGGAACGATCACGGGGCAAAACCCTGAAGCCATACCATCTTTATCAGAGAAGATAACAAACTCACTTGATGCCATTCTAATAAAAGCATGTATCGAAAATGGAGATGACCCCAAGGGAGAAAATAGTCCTAATTCAATGGCTGAAGCTCTTAAAAAATATTTCAACTTGGATGATGAAAAATATGAAGAGCTTTCGGATGCTCAAAGAAGAAAACTTGCAAAGAAAGTACAGATATTAGCTGAGGGAGAAAAAGGAGGTAAGACAAACATAATTATTTACGATGAAGGAGAAGGACAGCATCCCCAAAAGTTTCCTGACACATTTCTTTCGTTAAGTGCTGATAATAAAGGAAAGGTATTTTTTGTGCAGGGAAAATATAACATGGGAGGTTCTGCCGTTCTCCCATTTTGTGGAGATAGTGGTGAAACAGGCTATCAGCTGATTCTTTCAAAAAAGAATTTAAGTAAAGATAATATGGGGAACTTCGGATTTACATTAATGAGGAGAAACTGGGGCGAGGGAAAACACGTGAAATCATCCCGGTACGAATACTGCGTAGATGAGCAAGGAAAAATATTTGAGTTCTCAAGCAATCCGCTCGATCTTGGCCTATTTGAAACTTTATTTGCTGGTGGGACATACATTAAACTCTATAATTATGATTTACCGACAAAAACAGATATTACTCTGGACTTTTGGAGAGGATTAAATAGATACATATATAAATCTGCTTTACCTGTTCTTCTATACGAAAAAAGAGAGTACGGTGGCAAGACACCCTCAAAAATAATGCATGGTAATAGAATGCGTGCAAGATTGGACGAACGAGGAAGCCTTGAAAAATCTATTTCTATGAGTCTATCAATTAGAGGGCAGCAATATCCGGTAGAGGTTTTTGTGTTTAACAAAGAGGTACAACCTCGTGAATTTATCGGAGGTATGCCGATAGTATTTAGTGTTAATGGGCAAGTGCAACATTATCTAGGACAAAGTTTTATTTCCAGTAAGGCAAAAAAGGCCTACTTGAAAAGCTCGATGTTGGTTCATGTCGACTGTTCTGATTTACCTTCGAAGTTACATGAAAGAATTTTCATGTCGAACCGAGCACAAATGCGTGACGTCATTGAATACAGAGAGCTATTGGACGCATTGGCAAAAGAATTAAGAGACAACGAGACCCTGCGAGCGATAGATGATACAAGGCAAAAGGATGCTGTATATCAAAATCCTAAAGATGAAGCTTTCTTAAAGAATATAATTGGAAGGTTGTTGAGAGATGATAAAGAAATCGAGAGGTTGCTTGGTCTTAGTGGAGATATAATTGGCACTAAAACAAAGGAAATTAAGAAGGAGCAGAAGGGCGATAAAAAACCGTTTAGAGGGGAGAGACACCCTTCGGTTTTTAGGTTTAAAAATCTGAAGCCCGGTCAATACAAAATGCTTCCACAGAATGGTGAATGCCGCATCCAAATTGAAACGGATGTAGAAGACGAGTATCTCATGCGTTCTCATGAGAAGGGTGAGCTGAACATCAAGATACAGGTCCCCCGGATACCTGTGGGCCCAGGGCCAGGCCCAGGACCAAAGCCTTCTGACAGGAACGAAGATGTTTTAGAAGTAAACAGAGTTGGACCTAATAATGGCACCATTAGCCTACGCATCAAACCAACAAAAGAATTACCCGTTGGAACCTCTGTTCCGATTGATATCGAAATGAGTTCCCCAAACGGCCCCTTTCAACTAACGGCATTGGTAAAAATTGATAACCCGCATGGCAAGACAGATGAGAAAAACATCACAACAAAGCAACAATACTCCCTGCCTGCTCTTACAGAAGTCTATAAAGAGCGCCCAACGAAAGAACAGGAGGATAAAGAAGCTCAACAAAAATATTGGTTGGATTGTGATCCTGTTTGGACAGAAGCTGAAATTTGCAGGATTCAAGAGTCCAGCAGACAGGATCGTTTAGTAGATACTGTGGAAATAAATATGGATGCAAAAGAGTTGCATAGCTACATCAAATCAAAGAAAATTACAGGGAAGAATGTTGAGAAAGTCACAAGAACATACAAGACAAGTGTGTATTTGATCTCCATAGTACTTTACAATGAGCTCTTCCAGCGCAAAAAGAAGTTGGAAGAGAGCCGGGATAAGTACTCAAAAGTAGGTGAAGAGTTTGAACCAGCGGATTTGGCTGCCTTTATGATGAATGGAATGGCAAAGATTTTGCTGCATGTCACAACTAACGAAAGCTTGCTTAAGGAAATGGAAGAATAATTTCCCCCAACATATTTCTCCGTCTGTATGACAAAGAGCAAGCTCACGAGAACCATTGAAGTTGTAAGATCAGATATTAAAAACCGCTCAACGGTGGAACACTTAATCAACTTATTCAAAGCTACGTTATCCGTGGTACCTATTGGGGGAGCTTTCGCATCATTGATAGACGACTATATTCCTACTCGTAAAACACAGAGAATTGAATGCTTCTTGGAAGAGGTAGCAGCGAAGCTTGTTGAGTTACAGGAAGAGATTGAAGAACAGAGAATTGTCGGGGATCATTTTGCTTTTGTATTTGAACAGTGCGTACGCGGTGTTTCATTCTGTCCACAGAAAGAAAAAATAGAATGTTACAAAGCAATCTTGATAAATGCAGCAATGCCCAGCGAAGACACAGACGAACAGCAAGAATACTTCCTCAATCTTGTAAACACTCTTTCACCAATTCATATCAGGCTATTGGGGGCATTACACGCCGCAATGAAGGTTCCCCAGAATGGGCCCGAATGTGGTCAAACAATTCGTACGATGTTAGGAGAAGTTGATGGAGACATAATTATGTCGGCTGCGGCAGAGCTTTATCAGTTACAGTTCACCAACACTCAACCCACTAGCATGCCATTTACTGCTGATCTCAGTCGGGTAGGAGGAAGACTTAGGCCAATAGCAAGAAAGTTCATTGAGTTTTGTACGTTGAAAGATTAACGGACCGCCAAAGAACACCTTGAAATTGCCCGAAACGGCCAGTCTTCGTCCAGCCGTCGCCAAGGCTATGGCCGGCAAGCGGAGCTGCGGCGGCTGGTGCCCCCAAAAATTTCAGCCACCGCAGCCGGAACTGCTAAAATCTGTTCGAATTTTTGCGAACGCTGCCTGCCACCATAGGCACGTCTAAAGCGTCTCCGGAGCAACAGAGAAAAAGAGTACACTGCAAACACTTGTCCCCCACCAGTTCTATGATCACCCCCTCCGCAAAGAAACTTTTCTCCTGCGCATGCATTGCTCTTCTCAGCACACTTGCCGCATGCGGATCCACGGACGGAGATGATCGGGCTGCGGAAGGGAATACCGCGGAAGGGAATACCGAGGAGGGCGCGAACTTCAACATCGACGTCGACACCGATGCACGGGTACACATCGTCACGAGTGCGGGCAGTTTCAACGGCGGCAATACGATCCCGAAGAATTGGCCGAGCGATGTTCCCGCCTATCCGGGCGCTCAAGTGGTGTACTCCGCCGCGGTCACCACCCCGGAAGGAGATGACGGTCTGGCGCTCACGCTCAGCACAAACGATACGCTTGAACAGGCGGTGGAATTTTATAAGGGTACCCTCGCTGCTGAGGGATGGAAAATCTTGTCCACGCTAGAATCCGGAGAAGCCACGATCATCGGCGCGGAGAAAGGTAACCGCGTTTTTGCGGCTTCCATCAGCAATGCGGGGGGTCAGACCATGATTTCGCTGGGGATGGGGAAGAAGTAGTGATGCTATAGTTGTGTTCCATGGACATTCAGCGCTCCGCCGCGGCGATTCTGGCCAATCCCGATGCGAAGGAAGCGACATTGCGACAGATGAATATGCCGTGGTTCCAGACGCCGTTTTTTCCCACACTATTGAAGGAAGCGAACCTTTCTGAGCAGGATCGGACGCTCGTGGAATTGTATGCCCGAGACGGTTACCTCTTGGTGGATGCGAAGATTCCTGACCTCGAGAACTTCGCTGCACGATTGATCCAAAGCCTTGATCCCTTGTACCGCGGTCGAGGACGCATTCAAGATGCATGGAAGGAGAACTCCGATGCAAAAATGCTCGCGACTCTTCCGGAAATCGATCGCATCCTTCGGCTCCTCTATCAACGCGACCCAATCCCCTTTCAGACATTAAACTTCGCGGAAGGGACGGAGCAGCATACCCACAGCGACACCGTGCACTTCCACTGCATCCCGCACGGTTTCATGTGCGGCGTGTGGATCGCTCTGGAAGATATCGATATGGATGCCGGTCCGCTGCATGTGTACCCTGAAAGTCACCGGATGCCCGCGTGGGATTTTCACGATCTTGGACTTCCCTCGGGAAGAGAATCGTATCAGCGCTATGAAGAATGCATGCAGACCTATGTGGAAGCTATAGGACTCAAAAAGCACATCGTCACCATGAAAAAAGGACAGGCCGTAATTTGGTCGGCCACCCTCCTCCATGGCGGCGAGAGAATTGATGACAGAACCAAAACACGCCACAGCCAGGTCACACACTATTATTTCGACAATTGTCTCTACTACACGCCGATGCTTTCAGATCCCTATATAGGAAAGATGCAGATGCGAATGATCACGGATATTCGGACGGGGAAGACTGTGCCGAACATGTACGCGGGGAAACCAGTATCTGCTATTTCCTCTGCTGCGATGATCGCGCCGGCTGCTGCCGCTTCGGCATCGGTGCTCAAGCGAGTGATGGCACGGGCGAAGAGAGGGATGCAATGAGTGGTAAGAGTGCTCTAGCATGTACGTCATCATCTGTACCTACCCCCTTTCTCACTATGCGTAACCGCTTTCTTTCGATCCTATCGGCATTCGCCTTGCTTATTCCTCTCGCCGTCCAGGCCATGGGTATCCAGGTCATTATCGACGGTAAAACGGTCATCTTCGTCGATGTCCCGCAGTCGGCATGGTTTGCCACCCACGTCCGCACTGCTGCGGAAGCGGGCATTGTGAGCGGCTACAAAGACAGCCGCGGAATGCTGACCGGGAAATTCGGACCCAGTAACGACATCACCATCGGCGAAGCGCTAAAAATTGCAGTGGAAGGCGCAGGGTACGATGAGGATCTCTACGCCAGCAAAATCCAGAGCGGCTTCCAGCATTGGGCATCTCCGTATGTCTCAGTCGCCAAGGGCGAAGCATTTCTCGTTATCAATCCGCGCACGCGCCTCGACAAGGCTGCGCTGCGCAGCGAGGTCGCAGCCATCTTTACCTCCGCGTTCCTTGTGAATACAGAGAATGGTGAACTCGGTACGCGGTATGGAGACGTCTCAGCAAGCACAGAATTCGCCACTGCCATCGAAGCCTTGAGTCGCGATGGTGTCGTCTCCGGAGATACGGACATCGATGGCCAGGCGGTGGGGACGTTCCGTCCCAGTGACAACATCAACCGTGCAGAAGTGGCAAAGATGGTGATACTGGCCCGCGCAACGTATGGCACCCCAGGCAAAGACCGTGTTCCCTCAGAGGAGCAGGGCGGCGGAACGGAAAATGAGCTGAACATCGTCACTTACACCGATGAAGGATTCTCGCCCCTGATCCTCCGTGTGAAAAAAGGCGACACCGTGACCTTTAAGAACACGAGTACAACGGGTCTCTGGGTTGCCAGTAACCCGCATCCAGCCCATACCGCCCTTCTCGGCTTCGATGCCGACCGCACACTCATCAACGGTGAAACGTACATGTACACATTCACCCAGATCGGCAGCTGGGGCTTCCACAATCATTTGAACGCGCGGTTCCAGGGAACGATCGTGGTGGAATAACGGAATATCAGGCAACTTCCTGTGAAGAATCCACCGTAGAGACGTCCCGTTGGGACGTCTCTTTTGATACGAGAAAGATGTACGAATCGCACGTCTTTACGCCATATATTTATCAATCCTCGAACAATATCTTGAAATGCCACGCAAAAAATGACACCTGAATTTCTTTGACACGCCACTCCTGCGGGAGGAGTGTAGAACCACTATGAAACATCTCCCCTTCCACCGTTCACTACCTCTCTTCCTGAGCGCAGTACTCGCCACAACCGGCGTGTTGCTGTTTTCTACCACAGCCTCCGCTCTACATTCCTGGGGCAGCTACCACTGGGCTCGCACGAGTAATCCCTTCACGGTGAAACTCGGGGATAATCTCTCGGCTGCGTGGGATCCGTACCTAGCAACGACATCAGCAGACTGGTCTGTTTCCGCCGTCCTCGATACGAACATCGTAACAGGTCAAGGACGCAAGAATTGCCGCGCGACGAACGGACGCGTGGAAGTGTGTAATGCGAAATACGGCAACAACGGATGGCTGGGTATCGCCCAGGTATGGGTAAGTGGCACACATATCACACAGGGAACGGTGAAGGTAAATGACACGTACTTCAACAAGCCCGTATACAACACAACTGCATGGAAGAACCTCGTACTCTGTCAGGAAGTTGGTCACACATTCGGTCTTGATCACCAGGACGAGAATTTCAGTAACGTGAACCTCGGCACCTGCATGGACTACTCAAATGATCCCACGCCCAATCAGCACCCCAATATCCACGATTATGAGCAGCTCGAAATCATCTACGCGCATCTCGATACGACAACAACGCTTGCATCCAACACCGCTCAGACCGGGCAGGATATTGATGTCTCCGATCCTCCAGCATGGGGAAAGGCAATAGAACACGACAGCAAGGGGCGACCATCTAAGTTCGAACGGGATCTCGGCAACGGTCGAAAAGTCCACACATTCGTTGTTTGGGCAGACTAATACACAAGATCTCGTAAAAAATGAATCCCGTAGAGGCGTCCCGTTAGGACGTCTCTTTTATACAAGAAAGACGTGCCAACGGCACGTCTCTACATCGCATAATCGTGTAATAGACCTATTCCACCCACAACAACAAACTCTTCAAATACTCCGTTTCTGGATGAAACAAATTCACGGGATGATCCATCGCCTGCCGATGCCGCTGCAAAATCCGCACCGATCGCCTCGCCTGCCGTGCAGCATTGAAAACCATTGTTTGGAACATCTCGGTATCCATCTGGTACGAACACGAACAGGTCAGCAGTAATCCTCCGGCGGGCAGCGCTTGTAATGCGAGACGGTTGAGATCGGTGTATGCCTTTTTGGCAGGTTCGAGATCAGCGCTGCGCTTGGCGAATGCGGGAGGATCGAGAATGATAAAGTCGTAGGCATGCGGGTACGGCTTCCTCCGGAGGAAGTTGAAGACATCTTCGGGATACGATGCAAACCGGTTGGATTCAACACCATTCATCGCCATGTGCGTCGCGGCAGTTGCCAACGCTTCCTCGTCGTAATCAACCGCATCCGCGGCGACTGCTCCGCCGAGAAGCGCAGAAAGCGAAAAACCTCCGACGTAGCTGCAGCAATCCAGAACAGTTCGATCCTCCGCAACCGTCCGCACGAGAGACCGCATCTCACGCTGGTCAAGAAATAATCCGGTTTTTTGGCTACCGCAAAGCGAAATCATAAACTGCATCCCACGCTCCGTCACCGGGATAGATGCGTCGCCGCTGCCCCAGATCCATCCTTCTTTCTCTTCCAATCCTTCTTTCTTGCACCCAGACCCTGTGGATTTTTCGAAAATCCCTGAGGGTTTGCAGAGTTCGCGCAGAATCTCCACAACCCAATCACGCAATCGATCCATGCCAAGAGTCGTGAATTGAACAGCAAGAACAGAGTCATAGCGATCGACGATGAGACCGGGGATGCCGTCCCCTTCCGCATTGATCAGGCGATAGGCAGTCGTGTCTTCGCGGGAAAAAAACTCTCGGCGCAGGCGTACCGCCTGCGTGATCAATTCCCGCAGAGTCTGCATCGGATCCCCTTCTTCAAACGCAATCGCCCGTCCGCAAATATATGCCTTAGCGTTCCACATCGCATAACAGAGAAACTCGCTCTTAAAGCTTCGCACTTCGACGATGTCTCCGTCGACGCATGCAGGCAAGCGATCCACTGCCGTCCGGAAGATTGCGTGGTGACGATTGCGGAGGTGGACATCAGCCGAAGGTTTAAGCGTGAGAACAGGGTACGCAGTCATTGCATCTACCGTAGCGGAGGTTCATGAACCTCCGCTACACTGTGCCTGATTTCTTTTCCCCCTTATTTTCATGACCTCTTTCCAGAAATTTCTCCGGACATCAGACTCCTGGTCCCTCCTTATAGTCCGCGTCACCGTCGGCGTCGTGATGTGTGTGCACGGCTTACAGAAACTCGGTTATTTCGGTGGCGGAGGGTGGGACGGAACGATCCAATTCCTCACCGGCATGGGCATTCCGACTGCGATTGCAGCACTGGTCATCATCGGAGAGTCCGTCGGTGGAGCGGCCCTCGTTCTCGGCCTGCTCACCCGTTTCTCTGCAGCTGCAATCGCTATCATCATGATCGGCGCTATCGCGCTGGTGCATGCGAAGAATGGCTTCTTTGCAGGAAATGGCGGATACGAGATGCCTCTGCTAATCCTCGGATCGTCGCTCGCGCTGGTGCTTGCAGGCGGCGGAAAGTGGAGCGTAGACCGGATGATTGTGAAATAATGTCCCCCTATGCCTGCTCTCACTCTCAGAAAATTCCTCGCTCCCGGTCTTGCCCTCGCTACGATCTTGATCGCGGGGGTCTTCGCGTGGCAACGCACAGAGACCTCCCCCGGGGGAACAGCGACCGCGAGCACCCAAGGCGACCGGCATCAGCGCATTGATACAGGAAGTCCGCTCATGGTGCGCTTCTCCGCACCAATGGACGAAGAGAGTGTTGCAACATATCTCACGATTGATCCACCCGTGGAGGGGGTAGTGGAATGGAAGGACAAGCAAACACTTTCCTTTCACCCCTCCGCGCCTCTGAGCTTGAGCGGCACGTACACGCTGACGGTGAGTCCGGAGGCGCAGCGCCGCGATAGGGCAGTACTCGGGACATCCATTGTTATAAAATATTTTGTCGCGGGACCTCCGAAAGTCACACAGCAGATCCCGCCACCTTCTTCGGATATGGTCTCTCCAAACCAACCGGTCACGATCGTCTTTGACCGACCTGTCGTAGCGCTCACCACCATTTCGCAGCGCAGCAGCCAGTTTGCGGAGTGGCCCGTAACGGTGACGCCGGCTCTGGAAGGAACATGGAAATGGCTTTCGACGACCACCGCGGAATTCACGCCGAAAAACGGTTTTGCCGCAGGCACAGAATATCGCGTGGCGGTTCCCGCCGGGATCAAAACAATCACAGATGAGAAAACCGCGGAAGATTTCTCCTGGAGCTTTATGACGCGTCGTCCGAAGATGCTTCGATCCGAACCGTATGACGGTCTGACCAATGCGTCACCGAAGACGGAAATTGTGCTGCACTTCAATCAGGATATCGATCTTGCAAGCGCAGACACACACATGCAACTCATCCGATCGGAGTCCGGCAAACAAAGCACGGAAGAGCTCGCTGCAATGCGTGATACATCTCCGGATCCGAGCATGGCAACGATGCTCCCGCGCAAAGTCGTCTACGGCATGATGGACACCAATGGGAAAAAAGTGACGGATCGCTCGACGATCGTCGTCATCCCCTCCTCTCCTCTTGCACTGGATACTTGGCACGCACTGATCGTGAATGACGGCGTGATGAGCCCCGGCGGGACGCTCGGAACGGAGGAAGCAAAAGCCGTGCAATTCCACACAGCGGAGCCGATGGAAGTGCGATCCGTCCGTGAGGAATACGGCGCAATCGTGCTCGAATTTAATAATCCCTATGACGCTGCTTCCGTGAAAAAAGGTGTGACCATCACCCCGAAGCCCGAAGGTTGGGATGATCTCACCATTGAAGAGAATATATGGGAGGGAACAACGCTGTATCTCTATCCCACGCTGGAACCGAGTACCGCGTACACCGTACAAACCAATGCCAAGCTCAAAGATACCTACGGTCAGAGCGCCGTTGCTGAAAAAACGCTGACCTTCAAGACGAAACCGATGGATCCGCGCGTCTTCATTCATAGCAACGGCACCTTCGGCGTTTTTGAGCGCGGCTTTGCGCCAGTCTACTACTTGAACGGCGTGAATGTGAGCAAGATGGAGGTGGGATTTGCAAAACTCACGCTCGCGGAATTCCTCGCGGAGCAGAAAGCGGGATACAACGATTGGCAACACGTGCCGAATCTCAAAGGAAAGGAGATGGAGCAGCACTGGACGCTGACGCCGGGATCCAAAGAGAACACCTGGAAATCCATTCCGTTTGATCTCGAAGAGAAACTTGGCAGTGCGCTCCCCACAGGCATTTATGTGCTGATGCTTACGGCTCCCGAGTACAAAGATGCGTACAGCAACCTTCTCCTCACGGAAAAAATCTATTTCACCGTCAGCGGCACCGCGCTCACACTCAAGTACAGCGGCCACCAAGCGCTCGTGTGGGCGGTAGACATGCAAACAGGCAAACCCGTCTCCAGCGCGGAAGTTGCGCTGCATGATCTCAACGGCAAAATGCTGCATACGGGAACGACCGATGCAGAAGGATTTTTTGAAACATCGATAGATGCAGCTGCCTTCGGTATCGACGGCAATACGTGGAATCCGGAAATCTGGGCAACGGCGAAGACAGCAACGGACTTCGCATTCGTGGGAAGTTCATGGAACAGCGGCATGGGATCTTATGATTTTGGTATGAGCGAGGAATGGGTACCCAATAAGGAAGGGCTCACGATGCTGAGCTATCTCTACACCGACCGTCCGATCTATCGCGCGGGAGATGAAGTGCGGTTCAAAGGCATTGTGCGTCTGAAGGATAAGCACGGCGTACTCCATCCTCCGTCGCGTATGGCGAGAGTCAGTATAGAAGACTCCCAGGGCAATACCGTCTTCAATGAAACAATGGCATTGAATGCGTACGGAAGCTTCTCCGGAAAACTTCCGCTCGATCCGAAGGCTGGTCTTGGTTCGTACTGGCTGAGCGTGGAACTCATACCCAATGAAGATATCGGCTATGGATCAGCCTCCACGACCTTCCAGGTTCTCGCGTACCGGAAGCCCGAGTACCGCGTGGACATAGCTTTTGAGAAAGAGGAATACTTCGCGGGAGACACGGTAAAGGCAACTGTGGAAGGCGCGTACTACTTCGGCATGCCGATGGAAGAAGCGAAAGTTTCCTGGCGTGCGATGTCCACCGATTACTACTTCAACCGGTTCACGGACGGGTGGTATTCCTTTAGCCTCGAAGAAAACTGGTGCTGGTACGACTGCGAACGTGAATCGGAGATCTTGAGCAGCGGAGAAGGCACGCTCCGCAAAGACGGCACCTTCCCGATTGAAGTGCCGGTGACACTGGAGAATGAAGCGCTCAGTCAGGTACTCAGTGTCGATGTAGATATCACCGATGCGAGCAATCAGGTCGTGAGCAACCGTGCATCTGTCCCCATCCATAAGGCAGGAGTGTATGTGGGTATCCGCACGGACGAATACTCCGTGGAACCCGGGCAGGAAGCTGCAATCAATCTCGTCACAGTCGCTCCGGATGGATCACCTCTCGGCGGACAGCGTATCGATCTCACACTCTATAACCGCACGTGGAACACGACCCGTAAGAAAGGCGTGGATGGGCAGTACTACTATGACAACGAGGTGAAGGATGATCTCATTTCCTCATTCGGAGCAACCACCGACGCCGACGGCAAGGCAGAGACCAAAGTACGCATTCCCTCCGGCGGACAATTCCGGATTCTCGCGGTTGTCCGTGATGGCTCGGGCAATGAAGCAAAAGCCGATACCTCGGTCTACTCGTGGTCCTCGACCTACGTGAACTGGCCGCACAGCAATAGCAATCGCATGACGGTTCTCGCCGATAAGCCAGAGTACAAAATCGGGGAAACCGCGAAACTGCTGATCCAGTCTCCCTATCAGGGAGAAGGTGTCACGGCACTTGTGTCCATCGAGCGTGAAGGTCTCATCCGCAGAACAGTGATTCCGGTCGAGAGCTCCGCTCAGGCAATCGAAATTCCGATCACGGAAGATCTGATCCCGAATGCGTATGTCTCGGTTGTTGTCGTGAAACCTCGTATAGGGGAAACCTTCAACGAGCACGGACTCGATACGGGCGCGCCGGCGTTCCGCATCGGGTATGTAAAGCTCAAGGTGGAGAACAAATCCATGGGGCTCACGGTCAGCATCACTCCTGATAAGCGTCGCTATGTGCCCGGAGAAGTCGTCTCTGTGACGATTGCAACGGAAGATCATCAAGGTAACCCCGTGCCTGCGGAAGTTTCGCTTTCAGCAGTAGATATGAGCGTTCTTGCGCTCACGGGTTTTGAACTGCCCGATCTTCTCGCAACCTTCTACAGCGACCGCGGTCTCGGGGTACGGACAGCCATGAACCTCATCTATCTTCTGGAACGGTTCAAGCCCGGATCGAAAGGAGGCGGAGGCGGTGAGGGCGAAGAGAAAGCACGGGGAACGTTCAAGGATACTGCCTACTGGAACCCCAGCATCGTGACGGATGAGCGCGGTCGATCGACGGTGGAATTCACTTTGCCCGATAACCTGACCACGTGGCAGCTTCTGGCAATTGCCCACACGCCAACAACACTCGTGGGATCGGTAGCCACGGAAATCCTCGAAACTAAGCATGTGATCGTCCGCCCCGTGCGACCACGGTTTGCGGTTCACGGAGATCGCGCCGAGCTCGCGGCGATCGTCCATAACGGCACTGAGGAAGAGCAGGAATTCACGGTAACACTCAGTGGCAAAGGCTTCGAGGGCGGCCGCGAGCCGCAGAAAGTCACGATCCCTGCAGAAGGTCTGCAAAAAGTGATCTTCCCGGTCACTTTCGGCTATGCCGCAGATGCTGAATTCGTCTTCAAGGCTGAAGGAAAAACCGGTCGGGATGAAATCCATGAAACAATTCCCCTCCACCCTTTTGGCATTCCGCAATCTGTCGCAACATCTGGATTCACTGAAGAATCCGTGACCGAACAGATTTTCGTTCCCGTCCGGAGTGAAGTCTCAGATATCGAAACAACGGCGACGGTGTCCCCCACACTCGCAACGTACTTACCGAAGAGCTTGGATTACCTTGTACAATTCCCTTACGGATGTGCTGAACAAACCGTCTCAAGTTTCCTACCAAATATCGCCGTTGCAGAGCTCCAGGGCTTTGATGCGTTCAAAGTCGTGACCGATGAAGAGCTGAAAGAGAAAATCACGGCAGGCATCGAACGGCTTCTTACTTTCCAGCGCAGTGACGGCGGATTCGGGTACTGGACGGGGAGCGCCGAGAGCTACCCGTACCTCTCCGCCTACATCCTCCATGCGCTCCACCTCACAAAGCTCGCTGGGTACCCGGTCGATGCCGATCTGCTCGCCCGCACGCGGAGCTATCTGGAAGGAACGCTCCGTGGCACGACGCGGAAAGGGCAGCCGGATTTCTCCGATCGCGCTTACATCCTCTATGTCCTCGGAGAAACCGGTTCTCCGGATGCAAGTCTTTTGAGTAATCTCTACGGAAAACGGGAGGAACTTGGCATCTTCGCTAAGTCCTATCTGGCAATGAGTCTCGAGAAATCCGGCGACCATCGCCGCGCGCTTTCGCTCGTGCAAGAAATACTTGCGGAAGCCAAAGTAAGCCCCCGTGGCGTGCGCTTCGAGGAGAAAAACGGCTGGTGGTACCGCCAGTACATGAACACCGATAGCCGTACGACGGCCATCGTGCTGCAGGCACTCATGCGCATTGAGCCAGGCAACGCCCTCACCCCCAAGATCGTCCGCTCCATGCTTGCGATGCGCCAAGGCGGTCACTGGGACACGACCCAATCCACAACCGCGAGTATTTTCGCGCTCGTAGACTACCTGAAGTACACACAGGAACTCGAGGGAGACTTCACGGCGACGCTCTTGGTAGACGGTGCGGAAGTCGGCAAAGCCGTCTTCGATGCATCAAATATTCTGACAAAGAAAGAGATCTCTATTCCAGCTGCCTCACTAGAGCCCGGACAATTCAACAACGTGGAAATCGGCAAGGTTGGTCCCGGCAGACTCTATTACGACCTGCTCCTCACGTATTTCTGGAAGACACGTGAAATCCTCGCAGCGGAAGAAGGCATCAGCGTCGTCCGCGAGCTCACCCCCGTTGCAGGATCGCCAGCCCGCCCCGAAGTCGGCGGCACGTATCAGGTAAAGCTCACAATCACCGTTCCGGAATCGCGCCACTTTGTTGCTGTAGAAAGTCCGCACCCCGCCGGCTTTGAAGGCGTCGACTTTGCGCTCAAGACATCGCAGCAATACCTCGAAGAAGAAGTAAACGAAGAGGACCGTTCGCCGTACGGTTGGTGGTGGGACAATTCCTGGGTCTTCACCCATAAGGAATACCGCGACGATCAGGTTTTCCTGTTTGCGGATAACCTCCCTGCAGGCGTCTATCACTACGAGTATCTCGTCCGGGCAACACTTCCAGGCACCTTCCTCTGGCGCCCGGCACGCGCGTACGAGATGTACTTCCCGGAGGTGTTTGGGAATACGGAGAGCAAAGTAGTGGAAGTGCAAGATATGAACGAATGAAGATCGGGAGTCGGGAGGTCGGGAGATCGGTTCCACGACTCACGATCTCACGACTCACGAACACATGCCTTCTCGTAATCATCTCCATCGGCTCCTACTTGCAACAATTCTGACTCTGCTGCTTCTTGCATTTGCACTCCCGTTGCCTAAGGCAATTCAAAATCCCCCTTCCCGCTCTCCTGTCTCCGTTCTCGACCGCAACGGCACTCTTCTCTACGAAGCCCGGCAAAATAATTACGGCTCCCAAAAACACCTAACATTCGCAGAAATCCCTCCTGCGGTCATCGATGCGCTGATTGCCGTCGAAGATCGTTCATTCCGCACGCACCATGGCATCTCTGTCCGTGGCATTGCCCGCGCGATGACGCAGAATCTGCAGGAAGGCAGAATCATCTCCGGAGGATCAACTCTCACGCAGCAACTGGTACGTATCCGGCTGAATCCAAAGCACCGCACGGTGCTCTACAAACTGCGGGAAATGCTGCTCGCCGTGAAACTTGACGCACGTCTATCGAAGGACGAAATCCTCGAACAATACCTTTCCTCCGTCTACTTCGGTCACCAGGCATACGGACTTCGCAGTGCTTCCCACACCTACTTCGGCAAAGATCCCCATGAACTCTCATCCGGAGAAATTGCCCTTCTGATCGGAATCATTCAATCCCCTGTCGTCTTGGATCCTTTTGAGAATATGGAAGGAGCTCTTGCACGCAGACAGATCGTATTGGATGCGATGAAAACAACCGGGGTCATCTATGCGGAAGATGTCGAGCAATCTGCAGAAGAATCCGTGCGGCTCACTCCCGACCGTACAGAGATTGAAGCTCCACATTTTTCCTTTTGGGTTTTGCAACAACACGCCGATCGCACAGACCCCGGTGCGCAACTCCGCACAACGCTCGATCTCGATCTCCAGCATGCCGTAGAAGATACCGTTGCGCGAAAGCTTCTCGAACTGAAAGACAAGAATGCCACGTCAGCCTCTGTCGTCATTCTTGACGCACATAATGGAGACATCCTCACAATGATCGGCTCAAATAACTACTTCGATAGCGAGCATGACGGCGCGGTGAATGTCGCAATTTCCGCGCGGCAGCCGGGATCTTCGCTCAAACCGTTTACCTATGCCTTGGCTCTGAGCCGTGGCGCAACAGCAGCCACAACCGTCGCCGATACCGAAGTGCAGCTGCTAACCGAGGAAGGCAATCCGTATACGCCGAGAAATTACGACTACGAACTTCACGGACTGACGCGCTACCGCGAAGCGCTCGCAAACTCCTACAACATCGCCGCGGTGAAAGTCCTGGAAAAACTGGGTGTACAGCCGCTACTAGAGTTCCTGCGAGCTGCTGGCATCACAACGCTTACAAAAGAACCGGAATTCTACGGTCTCGCGCTCACCCTCGGCAGCGGCGAAGTGCGGCTGCTGGAACTTGCCGAGGCGTACGGTATCTTTCCTCGGGGAGGAAAGACACTCCATGCACGAGCACTGCTTGATGAACCTGTGGAAACTGGAAAAGAGATCCTTGAGCCGCGCATAGCATGGATTATCTCTGATATTCTGAGTGATGCTTCCGCTCGTCTCCCCGAATTCGGTGAAGACACTCCCCTTTCTGTATCCCCTCATCAGGTTGCGGCAAAAACCGGAACGACACGGAATGCACGCGATAACTGGGTTCTCGGCTATACGCCGGATCGCATCGTCGGCGTTTGGGTGGGTAACGCAAATAACTCTCCGATGAAAGGAACCTCGGGTGTCACTGGTGCCGGACCGATCTTCCATGATGTCATGGAGATTGCATTGGAATACATCGATCCCAAGCCATTTTTCAAACCCTCCGGAATCACCAAGCGCACGATCTGCAGTCTCTCTGGAAAATTACCGACTCCAACCTGCCCCCATACCATGGAAGAATATTTCGTAGAAGGAACGGAACCGAAGAAACTCGATGATATGCACCGCCTGATCTCCCTCGACCGCAGAAACGGACTGCTTGCGGGAGAGGGCTGCCCGGAAAAATTTGTGATCGAGCAATCCTTCACCGTCTTCCCTCCGGAAGTCCGTCCCTGGGCAAGAGAGAACGGATATCACGAACCACCATCACAATATTCCCCTCTCTGTACTCATTCCGAATTCGGCACTCCGCATTCCGAATTTCCCGAGGACTCTCTCACCATCACCAAGCCCCACTCCGGCGACAGCTTCCTCCTCGATCCATTGATCCCCGATGAACATGAAAAGATCATTCTGGAGGCGCGGGCAGATTCGGATATTTCCAGTGCAGAATGGTTTGTGGACGGGAAATCGGTCGGCAAAGCTCAAGCACCTGATTTCCGGATGGAGTGGCAACCGGTAATGGGAATGCATGCAGTGAAGATTATCGCGGAAGAACTGCAGAATTCTCTTCAAATATCGGTTACAGAACCATAATTACAGATATTGATATTTTTGTAAAAAGTGATATAATATCAACACATACCCAAGCCCTCTATGAAGCTGTTCTCCAGCCAGAAAAGCGTAAATGCCTTCACGGCGGTCTTTGCCCTTCTGTGCATTCTACAAAGCGGGCATCTCCTGGGCGCGATGGGGCAACTGGCATCGGTGTTGCCGTAACAATTCCAGCAATTACCCATCTGTTGTAGAGACGTGCGATTCGCACGTCTCTACAATGTATTTGATGTCCCTGATCGAATACCAACGGGTGATCTTGGCAGACCCCGTCCGCAACCGCGCATTTTCCGATGCCTTGAAAAAACTGATCGTCCCGGGGGTCACCACCGTCGCCGATATCGGCGCAGGAACCGGATACCTTTCTTTTCTCGCGCGCAAACTCGGTGCGAAAGAATGTCATCTCTACGAAGTCTCCGAGCTCAGTGATGTGAGCCGTGGACTTGCCAAAGAAAACGACATCACCAGCTGTTATTTCGTACACAAACATTCAACAGAGGTGAAGAATCCTCCGAACGTCGATCTCATCATCTCCGAAACTTTCGGCAACTTCGCACTGGAAGAATCGATCATCGGGAATCTCAACGATGCACAACGCTTTCTGAAGCCTGGCGGCACGATGGTGCCTTCTACATTGCGGCAATTCATTGCTCCGGTTATTTTTGATCGCATTCAACAAACCATCGATACATGGTCCGGCATCGAAGGAGATTTCACATGGAAAGCTGCGCACGAAGTAGCCATGAACAATATGTATGTGAAGGAAATCCGCCCGGAGGATCTGCTTAAAGAAGGAACAAGAGAATGGGACCGGATTGATTTTACGAAACACAACAAAGAAATCCGACATGCAAAAGTTGAATGGCATTTTTTGCAACCTGCAACTTGCAACGGTTTTTGCTTATGGTGGGAATCCGATCTGGCTCCCGGCGTTACCCTCTCCACCAGCCCCTTCACCGAACGCACGCACTGGCAACAGATCTACCTCCCGCTGCTCGAACCCGTCTCTCTCAAACCCAATGAGACCCTGGAAATAACACTCGGAGTCGATAGTCGTTACGACGTGCGAATCAATGTGGTATGGAAGACGACGGTGAAAGACTCTCAGGGAAAGGCTCTCCATCCCCAGAGCCAGGATATACGGCGAGGGTTTTTAACGTAGGGTTACTCCACAATACAACTGAAGGATCCTGATCGACAGGCACCCAGCCCAATCGTGCATGTTCATATTGCGCACGAGCACTTTTTATTGCTGATTCTAAAATAATGGAAATGCTTCGAAAGTTATGATCTCGCAAAGAAAAAATCCGATGCAAAAGTAGATCATGAATACCCTGCTCAATGGGCAACGAACGCGCTTCACCATTCGGATCCACAGGCATAACCTGAATTGGTGTTCGCGCCAAATCTCTTGTTTTGCCTCGCCCACGAATCATTGGATTAAGTAGTTGAGCGGCAGTACTTTGATACATGGAGCAAGCGGCATTTATATCTCTGGCCAGATATTCTAACTTTAGGCCGGTGTGTCTGCTTTGCAATTGCCCCACCATCTCGTCATTCAGTGTACTTCCAGGAAAATCCTGTTGAATAAGCCAATTCGGACCTGGATATATTTCAGTCTTAGACATACATTTAATGTATTTATTCTATTTAATTTGTCAATGTCAAATGCCAAGGAAATGCGACTTAATGATGATACCCACTCCCCCTCCCAATCTCCTGTGCCCTATACAACTGCTCCAGAAACACCACTCTGCACAGTTCATGCGGCAGCGTCATCGCGCTGAGTCTCAATAATCGATTCGCTTTCTTCCGAACAGTATCATTCAATCCATACGCTCCGCCCAACACAAATGTCATCGCATCCCCTCTGTCCTTTGCAACCTGCAACTCCTTCGAAAACGTCGTTGAATCCATTTCCTTCCCCCGTTCATCCAACACCCACACCATCCCTCCCCTCTTTTCTAAGGCTTGAATAATCCGCTCCGACTCTTCTTCCCTCTGCTGCTCCAATTCGCGCGATCGGCTCGCGGGAAGTTCAACAATCTCCAACTTCAATGAATGACTGAGCCGATCTGCATAGTCTTCACATGCAGATTTCGCCCAGGAGAATTTGAGGGAGCCGACGCAGAGAAGAGTGATGTGATGCATGGGAGGAGCCGCGGCAACTCAACCATGTTACTTCTTATCTCTTACATGCCTCCAGTCTTCTCTTCGGAAATCCTCATCATCATGTCCACCTATAACGAGGATGCGAACATCAACCTTTCCTCCTTCAATATCATGCATTACTCCTCTGGGAACCAAAATCAATTGTTCCTCCGAGAGAGGGAAAGACATTCCATCAATAGTCATGATGGGTTTTCCTTCATGAATCCTCGCAATGTAGTAAGCCTCAAGGGTCGTGAAGTGCTCGTGTCCCTTTGCCAGAGGATACGTAGTCTCATTCACATGCAAGCCCATGGTTGTCAGGTGCGTACTTAAACCCCAGCCATGTTTTATCAGCTGGATTCTGCGGGAAGGTCCGCAGGGACACTGCGCCGTTTCAGCATGATATGGCGCTTCCTGTGATGCACCAACAGGCACATCATCGAAGTTCCCTACCACCACTTCCGGCTGCAGTCCTCGCATTTTTTCAGCATGCATGTGGAGTGCGAATACCTTGCCATGACCGGATACCTTGAAACTGGTGCCTGCAGGAATCGCTGCTTGCGCATTCCGGGTCATCGGTACGGAGGGCTTGTCGCCAATAGTAATATCTACTTCTCCATCCACAAGGAAATAGATATGTGGCTGGTCGCTGTACGCTGCTCCAAATTCTCCATCCAGTTCTATAAGCTCTGCATCGAAAGACCAGCCCAATTCTTGTGTGCGGTCAACGTGCCGTGATGTTCCCCAAGTATCCCTGTCCTCAGGTGCATCGTTCATATTGATGATGGCAAACTGCTCAGAGCCTCGCTCGACATCCGGGTGCATATCCTCTTCATGCTGCAGCACATCCAAGATCTGCCTCCGATTAGCGGCCACCTCGGCTCCAACATGACCTTCTGAGCCAAGAGATCGGAGAAGCTCCCTGAATCTCTTTGCTTCTCCAACACGCAAATCCATAACAAACTGCATTATTGCCTCCACGCGCCGCGCCGGATCGCTCTCAGAGACCAATTGCCGAACGCGAGCTTCATCAAGAGTCGTATGATCCATGGCTGAGAAAGCTATAACGTATTTGAACATTAAGCAAGCTCTGCATTATTCGTCAAGTTTACCCGGTCTGCTGCTGTTGGGACTGCGAAAACTGTGATGCATAAAAGTTTGTGGAGTTACTGAACCATCAATTCAAAAGTAGATTAAAGAAGTTTGGCATTGGCAAACAACCACTGATGCAGATGCTCTTGAATGATTTTTTGCACTTTATTTTCCGGAGCATCGGTCGATACACTTACTGTATCCATGCATTCATATCCTGTTGGCATCTCTAAAATGCGTACTTGATCTTCAATGAAGGGCTCACAACGGTCACCATGAATGATCGGATGTTTCCTACGTCTGGCTCGTTGCAATAGGACGTCCTTTGGTGCGTGAAGCAGCACAAAACGAACGTTTCGTGCGGTGCGAAGAAGATCCCGATACACCTGCTTTTGAGCAGGATAAATCAAAACAACCTTGCGGCCAGTTTCATTCATGAGATGCATAATATGCAATGCGGTGATGTATACGGATAGCCTGTCTTCAGTCGTAGGAGGAATGCCTCTTTTCATCTTCTGGAGATACCGCCCTGCAACAAAATCATCAATATCGATGAAGGTTCGCCCAAGTGCCGTTGCAATTCTTGATGCGTGGTTATTTTTCCCAGAGCATGCAGTGCCGGCAACAATGATATTATCGACGGGACTTTCCTCATTCACATCTTCCAGACTGGGTACTACGAGCCTCTCCGACAATGCTTGATGACCAAGAAGCTCAAAAATACGTCGCGCAATATGATATGTCCCATAGTGCGCAACATCCGAATACTCGGTCACTCTGTGAGCATTGTAGAACTTTTCAAGTTTCCTTCTCTCCTGCACCGACAGTTGTTTCGGTATTCGTTCTTTCCGCATGGGAATAGGGCAGGTTGTACCAAATGCATCTTGGCGTATCCGTCTGAGTTCCTCTCGACTGATAATCCCATTGAGAGTTTCAAGCTCGTGATCGCGCTGTGCAGCTCTATGCATAGTAAAGAATCATGCCCAATGTTGAAGGAATGCAATAGGTGCAAACGCATCCTACAGTGATCACAAGATGCATCTCGCAAACTCCGCAATCCTCGCAAACTCTTATCGACGTTGAAGCACAGCAACCGTCTCTATATGCGACGTATGCGGAAACAAATCCACCGGCTGCACCGTTCGCAGGTCATATCCTGCTTTTAAGATAACGCCGAGATCACGTGCAAAAGTCGCAGTGTTACACGAGACATACACCAATCTCTCAGGTTTATGGGCAAGCACACCCGCAAGCGCCTTCGGATGCATGCCGGCGCGCGGCGGATCGACGATCGCGACGGTGAATTGGTATTTGCCATTGGGTGCCAGTTGATCACCGATCACCTGCTCCATGCGCCCTTTGTAGAAGCTGATATTGCCGATGCGATTTTTGCCGGCACTCTTGAGTGCGTCTTCGATTGCTGTCGGGTGACTTTCCACGCCGACGACTTTTTGGCAGAAGCGCGCCACGTACTGCCCGATCGTCCCCATGCCGCAGTAGGCATCGAGCACCACGTCTTTTTGCCCGATCTCCGCGCCGTCGACGATCGCCTGATACAGTTTCTCTGCTGCTAATGTGTTTGTCTGGAAGAAAGAGAAAGGCGAGATTTCGAATGTGAGATCGAAGAGTCGCTCGGTGATGAAAGGTTTTCCGGCGAGGCAATGCACTTTGGGTTCTTCGGGCTTGTCATTGAGGCTCATATTTTCAATGACGAGAAGCGACTTCAATCCTGAGCGCCCTGCAAACCGCATGAAGTGCTGGAAGATTGGCTCGAGTTCTTTTTTGCGAGCTTTCACAACGAACGCAATCATCGATTCTCCCGTGTGAATACCGCGGCGCAGGAGCAATGTGCGGAAGAGTCCCTTATGGGTTTTGGGGTTATAGACAGGAAGCTTGGTCTCCTGCATAAACTTGCGGACGTCCGCAAGAAGTTGCCCGATCTGCTCGTCGTAGAGGTGGCATTCCGAAATTGGGAGAACCGTCTCCCACTTTCCAGGCTGGTGGAATCCCACGGTCGGACCATTGTCGAAATAGATCCTCTTCCCGTCTTTCTCTTCTGTATCCATGGAAGAAAATCCAAAAGAAAGTTCGAGCTTGTTTCTATAGTGAAATACCTGCGGGCTCGGGATGATTTTCAGCACTCTGCCGGGAAGCGACTCGCGAACAGCATCATCGACGGGCGTGAGATGAGCCAGAGTCTCGCGAACAATCTCTTCCTTGAATCCGATCTGTTTATCGTACGGAAGATTCTGCCACTGGCATCCACCGCAATCGTGGAAGTGCTGGCACTTTGGCATGATCTCATCTTTTGCTTTCCGGACGATTTTATTCACTCGTGCCTCTGCGGAATTTCCCCGGAATTTGGTGATGATGATTTCGACCTGCTGTCCGGGAATGGTGCTGGGAACAAAGACAGCCAAATCGCCTACATGAGCCAATCCAGACCCTCCAAAGGTCAGCTTTTCGATCGTCACCGTATAGGTCTGACCAGGGTGTACTGCAGGGTTTGCTACGGCTGCAGCACCCCCCGTAGAAACAGGAGAATCTGCCATTAGAGGTATTTCCGTTGGCTCAGGAGCACCAGATGTATCAGAGAATAATGACATTGACATTTAAACAATATTATAGTATAAAATATTACCTCTTTCTTCAGCACACGTGAGAGTACTCCCCCTCGCCATTTTCCTCATCGGCCCGTTGCTCCTCGGAACTGCCGCTCCCGTTGCGCTTGGCAAAAGCGTATCACAATCCCAACCTGTGGCAAGCGTCTCTTCCTTCTGGACAGGGCGTATTCGTAGCATAGGAGATACCGTCCGATCGTCTCAGAGATCCTCTGCAAAAACCCAGATCGCTCGCGCGTCCCTTAAGCAGAGGAAGCCTACCCGTGCCATTCGCGCAGAATTGCTAACAGGCAGCACTTCGTCAGCTACTTCCATCCAAGCGTCTGCATCATCTGTGCAATCACAATCGCCCCAGTCTCCGTTCCCCACTTCAGATATTTTCCCTGTTCTTGACCAGCCCGATATCCTGCTCAGGCACCGCCTCATCGCGAATGAAATGCTCCGCCTCATGCCGAAAAAATGCCACAACACCATGAAAAATTTCTACGTCCGGTACGACAACAGCGGTCAGCGCGGCGTTGCAGGGAAAGAGAGCATCGTCATGGACGGCTCCAAGATCGACGACCATGAATTTCGCACACTCTTCGCGCATGAATTCGGTCATGTACTCGATCTCGGATGTCTGCAAGGAACCCCAGTTGCTGGCGCAAGCGAGTTTAAGGACGGCAACGACATCATGTGGAATGACGACCCAAGCCTCGTCTTCTACCGGATCTCATGGACGGCGCACAACGTGCAGAAGGAGGGTATGAAGCCCGAAAACTTCGTCACCGGTTACGCCTCCTGGGATGTTTTCGAGGATATTACCGAATCCCTCACGTATTACATCTTCCAGCGCGATGCATTCATCGCACGTGCCAGGACGAACCATGTGATTGCCATGAAGCTCGCCTGGATCGAAACATATGTGTTCCCCGGAGGCATCACCATCGCCAACGGATCGCACCAATGGAATGGAGAGGTGCCGTGGGATAGCACGAAGTTGCCCTACACATGGACCATCTCAGTAAGCCAAAAGTAATAGTTTTGGTTTTTTGGTTGACTAGTTTGTTGGAAATGCTTCACGACAAAGAAACAAACAAACCAAAAAACCTGTATTCTACATGTATGTTCCGTCACCGGATTCTCCTGATTGTTTGGCTTCTCTCCGACATCCTGACCTTCGCTGCCGCGTACTGCGCTGCCTATTTCCTCCAGGTCGGTCCGATCCTCTCCACAGATTTTCTCTTCGGGAAATTTTTCGTAGTGACGCTGATCATCGCACCGGTATGGCTCGTGGTCCTCGGAACGACACGTACGTTTGCACTTACGCGAAATCAGGCGACCGTCCGCAATGCCGCCTACATCGCCTATTCCTGCCTTGTGGGCATCGCGCTCTTCACGATCGGTTACTACTTCACGTATAAGGAGTTCTTCAGCCGGATGCTCCTCGTTTATGCATTCACATTAAGCACCGTAACGACACTTGCCTGGCACATCATCTGGGAACAGATCCAGCGAAGCTTGCTGCGTCGCGATCCTCCAGCTTTTCCGACACTTCTTGTAGGAGTAACGCGGGAATCGCGTGCCCTACTCAAGACGATGAAGATCCGCAAAAGTGCACTGAAGCCAGTTGCCGTTCTCGACGGTCGTGGAGTGAAGGATACGGCGATCGAAGGCGTGCCTGTACTCGGAAAACTCAATAAACTCGAGGAGACGCTCGAGCGCTTCAAGATCACCCATCTCATTCAGGGGAGTGACCTCGAACAATCTTTGAACTTACTCTCCGCCTGCCGCAACCGCGGCATCACCTATATCGTGCTTCCCTCCGTCTTCGGCATCGTGGAGCGCGATGAATCGGTGGAGTCGCTAGAAGGAGTGCCAGTGACGGTCGTTCGCCCCAAGAATGATTGGTGGAATTGGTTTTTGCGGTAATACCCTAGAAAAACTCACCTCTATGAAAGCCTTCATCCTCGCCGGCGGATTTGCTACCCGCCTCTGGCCCCTCACGGAATCGCGTCCAAAGCCTCTCCTGCCGCTTGCGGGCAAACCCATCCTCACGCACCTCGTCGAGAAGATTCCAAACAACATTCCTATTACAGTCAGTACTAATGCAGTTTTTGCAAATGCATTTCATCAATGGAAGTCCCAACTCCCGATCTCCCGATCTCCCCACTCCCCACTCACGATCCTTATAGAGGACACCCGCCACGACGACCACAAACTCGGCGCCCTCGGCGCAGTCGCGCAGTGGATACGAGATGCGAAGATTGATGATGACATTCTTCTGCTCACGGGAGATAACTACCTCGGCTGTTCTCTCGAAACATTTATCCAATCCGCCAAACCCGATACTCCTCTTCTGGCTGCCCACGACATCGGCGATCTGGAGCGTGCAAAACAATTTGGTACCGTCCTCATCGAACAAACGAACAAACGAACAAACGAACAAACAATCCACTCCGTCTCCTCCTTCGAAGAAAAACCCCATAACCCGCGCTCTACGTTGGTTTCCACCGGCTGCTCCCTCCTCCCCCGCTCCACTCTCCCTATTCTCGTGGAATATGCTGCCTCGCATCCCGACAACGTCGGCGGTATCTTCGAGGAATTCCTACGGCAACATATTCCCATTGATACATTCCTCTTCCATGAGCCCTGGTTTGATATTGGTTCGTTTGATGCTTACCTCGAAGCAACCACCGCTCTTGTAGGGAAAACCGTTCTGACCGGCGAAGACTCAATATTGGAGAATACGCAATGCTCGGGCAGTGTCGTCACAGGTCAGTGCTGCACCGTACGGAATTCCACGCTAGAAAACGTTGTTCTCTTTGACTGCTGCACCATCGAAGATTGTGATCTGCGCGATTGCATCTGTGATGATGCCTGCGCCCTCAAGGGCATCGATCTTCAGAAGAAAATGCTTCGAAAGGGAACAAAACTGATCCGGGAAGATTGACAAAACCAACAAGGAGTTCCGAAGAGTTGATGGTAATTCCCCATTTTCAATTTTCCATTTTGCCTTTTCCCCATACACTCTCTGCCACATGTTTCGCCGTTTCATCGTCGGTCTTTCCCTGAGCACCCTTCTCGTTGGTTGTGGCGGCTCCGTGAGCTCTACCTACCGTCTGCAGTTCGATACCGAGGATCCCAGCCGCCTTACCCTGCTTTCGCTTGCTGTGATGCGCGTCGTAGAACGCAGGCTGCAGGGTATGGGAGAGGATGTCCGGGGTCTTGATGTCAGCCAAAAACAGGGGGGACCAGAGCTTTCCTTCTCCGTTGTTACGGAAGCAGCAGCCGATCTCCTCAGAGAAGATCTCACAGCGCCTTTCGAGCTCCGCATTATGCGCGAGGCCAAGGAGAAGGAAACACCGACTATGGAAGCGGAAGGACACGGCGGATTTGTAGAGACCCAGATCACGCAGGAACACCTGGAGTGGATAGAAGCTGCTGAAGAGCCGGACAATAAGGGTCGGATCACGCTCGAATTCACTGAAGAAGGACGCAAGCTCATGCGCATGATCTTTCGGGAGAATGTGGGGAAAAATATCGGTCTTTTCGTACGCGGTCGCCTTGTGGCCAAGCTCCAGGTGGATACCGCCGAACTCAAAGATGACATTATCATCACGGGAATCCCCTCCGCCGAACTTGCCCGCGTCTTTGCCGATGACGTCAATGTCGGTCTGCATGTCACCTTCACCCCTCTTCCGTAAAATCCCTCCATCATGCCCAAACAACGCTCTCTAGTCTGGCCTGTCATCACCGCGATTGTCGCAGTCCTCATCGCATTCCTCGCTCTCCCACAATCCATGCGTCAGTGGGCTCCGGGATTGCGTTCCCCGAGAATCCACTTCGGTTTGGATCTCGCAGGAGGCACCCAGCTTGATTTCCGCATTTCTGAACAGGAGATGCTCGATCAGAAGGAAACCTTGAAGGTGCAGATCGCGAAGCTGCATGCCCAGGGGGCTTCCGCTGAAACTATCGGCGAACTTGAGTTGCAGATCGTGTCACTCGAAGAGCAGCAACGCAACGTGCTTGAGGCTATCCGTGTCGTGCTCGAGCGCCGCATCAACAGTCTCGGCGTGAGCGAAGCGACGATCACCCCCTCGACGATCGGCACGGAAAAGCACCTCCTCGTGGAGTGTCCGGGCATTGTGGATGTCCAACAGTGCATCGCGACCGTGGGAAAGACGATCAAACTGGAATTTAAAGAGGAGTTCACAGAGGCGACGGAGGAATACAAACTGGGCGTGCAAAAGTCTGTTGCAAATGCGCAGCGCCGCCTGAGTGAAAGCGGCATCACGCTCACGCAGCTCGGGGAAGACCAGAGCGGCAAATTGGGTGTGGCTTCCCTCGGCGAACAGATGTACTTCAAAGACGCTTTGCCAAAAGGGCTTGAGGATCTTTGGAATAAAGCACCCGGCTCCGGTGTGCTTCGCCGCAATGCGACCATTACGGTTCCCGGTCAGGATGCGGAGGGAAACCCGGTGGAACAGCAGGTCGATGGAATTTTCCTCAGCGAAATTGCGCGTGCAAAGACGCAAACCGGTCGCACGATCAATGAGGCGCCGAAGGCCTTCGGTCTTCTCGCCGATCGCGAAGAGGGTGCCTCCTACGAAACCCATGAGAAAACCACTCTGGATGCAAAGATCCCGCCGCGCATCACCGGCGTTGTCCGCAGTATGAAACCCGGTGACCTTCAGTCTGTCACCATGGATGACGGTAGTAGCCGTGTCCTCTTCCTGCGTTCCTTTGTCCCCGGACGCGAGGAGGTGGATGCCAGTCACATTCTCATTGCGTATGCCGGCGCAGCGCAGGCGAAACCGACCATGAAGCGTACGAAAGAAGAAGCTCTGATCCTCGCACAGAGAATCAAAGCGGAAATTGATGCAGGGAAGAGTTTTGAAGGTTTGGCTCGCACCTACTCCGACGGCGATTCTGCAGCCCTGGGTGGCAAGATCGATCCCATCGGTCGCGGATCGATGCTTCCTGCATTTGAACAGGTCGCTTTCACTCAAAAAGTCGGTCAGGTAAGCGCTCCTGTGGAAACCCAGTTCGGCTACCACGTCATCCGCACGGACTCGGCAGTGCGTTCCACGAGCGACATCGCCAGTTACGATGAACTGATTCTTACAAAAGATGCCGATGGCTCGCGAGGGACGGAAATTCTTGGTGCGCTCCAGCGGGGCGACGTGCGGAGCACCGAAGATGCCGCGTATATCCGCTCCATCTTCTTCTCGCTCATGCCGACAGGCTGGAAAGACACCTCACTCGATGGCAAACACTTTCGCTCGGCCACCGTCACGCTGGATCCCGTGACCAATATTCCGGTTGTACAGATCCTCTTTGATGACGAAGGTGGCAAGCTCTTCCAGGAACTCACGAAAAGGAACACCGGCAAGCGCCTCGCGATCTTCGTCGGCGGAGATCTCATCTCCGCGCCCGTCGTCCAAGGAGAAATCTCCGGCGGCTCTGCCGTGATTACGGGCAGTAAGAACTTCGACGAGGCCAGGCTTCTCGCCCAGGATCTGAATACCGGCGCCATTCCTGCGCCGATCTTCCTGTCAGGTCAGCGCACCGTAGAGGCCACACTCGGCGCAAATGCCCTGCGCACCTCCATGCAGGCTGCGGTCGTCGGCATCGTGCTCCTCATGATCTACATGCTCCTCGTCTACCGCATGCTCGGCGTACTCGCAGATATTTCGCTCTTCCTCTACGCAATCCTCTATTTCGTCCTGATGAAAATTCCCCTCTTCCTCTTCTCCGGTCAGTACGTAGTGCTCACACTCGCCGGCATGGCGGGCATCATTCTCAGTACCGGCATGGCCGTGGACGCCAACGTGCTCATCTTCGAGCGCATCAAAGAAGAGCTGAGACGCGGTCGCAATTTCTCACTCGCACTGGAAACCGGCTTCGAAAAAGCATGGCCAAGCATTCGCGATGGAAACGTCTCTACCCTCATCACCTGCGCCATTCTCTTCACGATCGGTACTTCGCTCGTTCGCGGCTTTGCCATCACTCTGGGGCTTGGAGTCTTCCTCTCGATGTTCACCGCAATCACGGTGACGAAGTGGCTTGCACGCTGGATCGCCGCAACACCGATGGCGGAGCGGATGGAGCTCTTTGGGGTGAAGCAACACTTGGAAGTTGAATAAGAGGCATGTGATATACTGCTTACATGTCACCTTTACCTTCTTCAGAATTGGATGACGGCGATGATTGGCGATCCATTATCCGAGATGCCTGTGATCTTCGAGATCTCCAATCACATGGAGATGCAATAAAAAACTACCGTTGGAGAATTTTGGGTGATCTTCAGCCACATCCAAAAACAGATACCACTGCTCTGGCAGGGCCAAACAAGATGCTAGAATAGTGTTGTGGATTCCCTCTGCATCACCGACCTCGAACTCTGGACACACATCGGCGTCCCAGAGAAGGAACGTAAAACAGAGCAACGAATTCTGGTGACCATCGAACTCCTCGGTGATCTCTCTCCCGTGGGAAAATCTGATGATGTCACTAGGGGCATTGACTATGAAAAACTGACAAATGCTGTCCGCGCTCTTGCCAAAACAGAGCGAAAAACGATCGAACGACTGGCAGAGGATATTGCGGAAATGATTCTGAAATCCTACAAACCACAATCCGTAAAAGTTTCGGTGTGGAAGGAGCCTCTACCGGGGGTTCGAGGGGTAAAAGCAACAATCCAACGACCATAATGGTCGGGTGGGCTCCGTGCGCCACCCGACTTCGCTTGCGAGCTACGCCGGGCAAGCGGGCCTGCCCATCCGTAGTCCGCCTCAGCGGACGAAGGTGGGTGCGCTTTTCTTTGCTACTTTCTTTTGTCCGGCAGACAAAAGAAAGTAGATTCTTATCGCATGGCTCCCAAACAACAGATCTTGATCGGCCTCGGTAGCAACATCTCCCCCAAAGAAAACCTCCGGCAAGCTGCAACCATGCTCCGCGAGCATCTCCCGGATATCCGCTTCTCCTCAGTCTACCGCACTGCCGCCCGCGAAGTCGAGACCCAAGAGGATTTTCTGAATGCTGTTGCTCAAGCTACAACAGAGAAATCCCCCGAGCAAATCCATCTGATTCTGCAAAGCATCGAACAATCTCTCGGCAAAGCCCCTCCCTACCGCTTCGGTCCCCGAACAATCGATCTGGATCTCCTTCTATATGGAGACCTCATCAGCAATACGAAAGATTTGATCCTCCCCCACCCAAGAATGCACGAGCGCCGCTTTGTCCTGGAGCCGCTCTGTGAACTTGTCGATCCGCAAACGACTCATCCGGTCGTCAAGAAATCCTGGAAAGAATTGTTCAAAAAAACAAAGAATCAAGCATGTGTGAAAACACTCGTAGTTTTATAAAAAAGGCCGCGGCGGGGTCGCGCGCCACGGGGGGTGCGGGGGAAGGCCCTGCTTTCCGCCGCAGCGGAGTCGAGAGGGAAACGCCGAATCCTTGCAGGCGTTTCCATCGAGACACAGGGCCGGGCGGAGGAGCTCTGGCGCGCGGTGCGCTTTCTTTGGTACTTTCTTTGTCGCGCAGACAAAGAAAGTACAATGGGAATACCATTATCAGAAACCATGCAAGACCTGTTCCAAAAGCTCCTCAAAGCCATCGGCGAAGACCCCAAGCGCAAAGAGCTCTTAAAGACCCCCAAACGCGCCTCAGAAGCTTTTCAATTCCTCACGAAAGGCTACGACGAAGATCTGAAAACGATCGTCAACGGCGCGCTCTTCCCTTCAGAAACCGACGGTATGGTAATCGTGACCGATATCGAATGCTACAGCCTCTGCGAGCACCATCTGCTCCCCTTCATCGGAAAAGTACACGTGGGCTACGTGCCGAATAAACACATCATCGGTCTCAGCAAAATCCCCCGGATTATCGATATGTTTGCACGCAGGCTCCAGACCCAGGAACGCCTCACACAGCAGATCTGCGATGCACTGGAATCCGTCTTAAAGCCCAAAGGCATCGCCGTCGTCTGCGAAGCCGAGCACCTTTGCATGATGATGCGGGGCGTGGAGAAACAGCATTCCAAAGCAATCACCAGCTGTGTGAAAGGATTGATCAAAAAGGATGAAAAGACGCGGGAAGAATTTTTACGGTTGATTGGAAGATAAACGTCAACCATGTAGAGACGCAACGCTGTTGCGTCTCCCCTACAATCATCACGCCGCCAACGCCGTCTGCCTCTCCGCCGGTCCGTGCAGATACATCTTCCGCGTATCCGCCGCGACCCTCGCAATCGCCAGATTCACCTTGGAAGAAAGCTCGATACCCAGTTGATCTGCCACTTCCTGCACCTCCTCCGCTTCTAATTTTCCGCTCTCAATCGCGGTCGCCCATGCTTTATTTTGCGCAGCGATAAAGGCTTCATTGAACATATACCCTGTTTGATCAGCTTCCTTCGCAATGTCATCTCCGGAAAGGGACTCCTGCTCCACTCCATTGATCCACACGGCATTCTGCAGCGCCTCCACGTCGCCTGTCTTCGTAAGCACTTCATTCCAGGTATCCGCACTGTGCACCTGGATCGCATCGGCAATCTCCTTTCCTTCCCCGTACACCGCATTAGGACGATCGCCCCGATTATATCCGGTCACATCGATCACATGTGTCTCTGTATCCCCTTCCAGAAGCACCGTGTCATCCATCACTTCTTGACCATCGACGATGAGCGTCGCTGCTTCGCCCGTTTGCAAATCCACCTGATCCGTGTGACGCTTTTCATGCACCAAAATTCCCTGTAAGTCCTGAAAATCACCACTCACCACCTGTCCAGCACTCACATAAATCTCCGAAACTTCCCCGCCGACCGGTGCCATACCGCCGACTCCGGGCTCTAGGTTCGCTACCTGCACGCTGCCGTATTTCGATGCAAGCGGTGCGATCACCTGTTGACGCGTCAGCAATGTCTGCCGGATACCCGCCGCAGTTCCATCACTTGCATCGATGATTTCCTGCTGTACTTCAATCTGCAGAATGGCCAATTCTTTATCGATTTGACCAGAAACATCTCCAAGAGTATCCGCATATGTTGTTGCTCTTTGGAGCCGTTCCTCCGCCGTGAGGATGGGCATCGGAGGCGCCTCCATCTCTGCCGTTGCTGTAGGGTTCTCGTTCATTGCGCGCACAGTGTGCACCCCGAAAAAGAGTGCAATAGCATAATGGCAATTGAAAAGCATGAACACCTGCTTTTTGTTTTATATAAGCCAAAATTCCGATCCCAGAGAAACTATCCTACGCCCCACACCCTACCCCCTATAACCTTTTTTCATACACCAAATATGTCCATGCCGGCTCACCCTCATGTCTCTCCTTGCTCACTTCCACCCAATGCTCTGGATGGAACTCCGGAAAATATGCATCGCCTTCAATCGTCGCATGCACGCGCGTGAGATAGACGCGGTCTGCCTTCGGTAATGCTTCTCGATAGATTTCCCCTCCCCCAATCACAAACACTTCTTCGGAATGATCTTTTCCTGCAACCCGCAACGCGTCCTCCAAGGAAGAAACCACCTCACACCCTTCTGCAACAAAATCCTCCTGCCGCGTGATGACAATATTCTGTCGCTTCGGCAGTGGATGCCCGATCGATTCGTACGTCTTGCGTCCCATAATGATCGGCTTTCCAAGCGTGACCGTGCGGAAGTGCTGCAGATCCTCAGGAATATCCCACGGAATCTTCCCGTGATTGCCGATCACATTGTTTTCCGAAGCGGCGGCAATGAGGGAAATGCGCACGGAAGTACTATACGCCGCCGCGTTGGTGGAGCGGAGGGGACTCGAACCCCCGCAGTATCGATTGACGATTCGTACTGCGCACCATGCCCACCCCACAACGGCGGCAATAGGACATTACAAAGGTGTGTTGACAAGGCAAGTGTACAAACGTACACTCTCTCTAGATTGACGATTCGTACTGTGTACTAAAGGTGTTCGAACCCCCGTATTTAGGGGGTTTTATTTTATACAGAAATCGGTGCTTTTATGCCTGGATGCGGATCGTAATTGAGGATCTCAAAATCCCCGAAGCGGAAATCAAAGATCGATTTCACCTCCGGATTGATCTTGAACTGTGGCAGCGCTTTCGGCTCACGCGATAATTGCAACCGTGCCTGCTCCACATGATTCTTATACAAATGTACATCACCAAATGTGTGCACGAAATCCCCCACACCGAGTCCGCACACCTGCGCGACCATATGCGTCAGTAAGGAATAGGAAGCGATATTGAACGGCACTCCGAGAAACACATCCGCACTGCGCTGATAAAGCTGGCAACTTAATTTTTTGTCTGCGACATAGAACTGAAACAGACAATGACACGGCGCCAACGCCATCCTCCCTTGCGCTGCATTCGCCTGCGGACTAATCGATTCATCTGGAAGATCTGCAGGATTCCATGCAGAAACAATCAAACGCCGTGAATGCGGTCGCTTCTTGATCTGCGCAATGACTTCACTGACCTGATCGATCACCCGACCATTCGGTCCTTCCCATGCTCTCCACTGCTTGCCGTAGACCGGTCCGAGATCTCCCTTTTCACTCGCCCATTCGTCCCAGATCGAGACGCCGTTCTCCTTGAGGTAACCGGTATTCGTCGATCCCATCAGAAACCAAAGAAGTTCATGGATAATGGCACGCGTCGAGAGTTTCTTCGTTGTGAGCATGGGAAATCCTGATTGCAGATCAAACCGCATCTGCGCGCCGAAGATGCTGTATGTTCCCGTTCCCGTGCGGTCGTCTTTGACGGTGCCGTGGTCGAGAATATGC
>Ga0155266_147_pt1 | contig 42161 bp, 35 predicted proteins | sample RifCSPhighO2_02_FD_106234 | JGI IMG/M metagenome (GOLD analysis project Ga0155266, IMG submission 106234) | Candidatus Peribacteria bacterium RIFCSPHIGHO2_02_FULL_53_20 | reverse complement strand
GAATTCCCCATGAAGAGGAACGCATCGATAACCGGCCAGACGCCGGGATCGGTGGAATCATGAAAGGCGATGACGCCGCCTTGTACGAGGTGGGGTGCCCATAGGGTGTAGTCCAGCCGGACGAATTCCTCCTCGTGTGCTCCATCAATCCATAGAAGCTCTATGGGTTTCGTCCATCCTTGTGCCGCTCCCTCTGACGTTTTTTTGTGAGGAACAATCAGTGATGAGACTCCCGAGCGCTGAATATTGTCTTGGAATTCCGGGAAGGTGAAGACCTGTCCATGCTCGGAGGAGCCGGTGAACGGGTCGACGGCATGTACCGGTACCCCGGCTCCGTCGCGCGATCCCTGTGCGAGGCAGACGGTGGATTTTCCTTTCCATGACCCGATTTCGAGGATCACTCCTTTGCCGGTGCACCGCCGGGCAAAGTTATACAGGAGATTTGCCTCTCTCCGTGTGAGCCATCCGGGAATGCTTTCTACAAGCGAAATATCGAGTGCCATGTGCGGAGTATAACCATACGGCTTCATGATGAACATGACCACGCTGCGGTTGTGGTCATTTCTTGATGGAAAACATCACCATGAGTTCCCATTTGGTGCAGGGATGATCGGGGAGATCCTGCGAAAAAAGGACACGATCGACATGAGGAGCAAAAAGCGCAAGAATCTCCTGCACAGATTCCAGTTTTTTGTAAAATTGCTTCAGAGTCTTTGTGTGATACTGAACCCCCACTACGATGATGCCGCCGTTGCGCGTGACGCGGATAACCTCCTGAGCTGCTTTTTCCTGCGTAAGACTGTACGCGAGCACCCATCCCATGATGACGATTGCAAACTCATGATCTTTGTAAGGCATCGCGTGCATATCCCCAAGATCGACCCATGGCGAATAAGAAATAAGGTCAACGGCCCGAACGTTGTGAAATCCCATCGCCATGAGATTTAAAATCTCCCCCTCTGTGCGCGGACCGATACTGAGCACCGGAGAGGCCTTACTAAGATGGAGAGCCGAGAGCGGGTACAGCAAATGATTGGACCGTGAAACTCCCATCCACTTCCTCATTTGTGCCATATTGTGCTTCACTGCATCCACGCGCAGACCATCGGGTTCCAATATTCTCATGCGGCGCAGAAGACCTGCGTAATACAGGTATCGAACAATGTCCACAAGGCGTCGGATGTAATCCACACGAAGCAACTGGCAGAAAAATTCTCGAACGTGATAACCAAACTCCCACAAGTGCAGTGTGCGGAGTACTTTTTTCAGAAGGGCGTGTTCGTGAACGGACGTGGCCGTAGCCGGTTTCGTTTGCTCCATGAGGCTGCAGTTTGTCAGGTTGCCATAGTGAATGCAACAGAAGATTGCACGGAGAAGTAAAAGCAATAAATGGCTATGGATAGAGAAAAAAATGCATTCATCTTGCCTCTTTCAGGCAGGCATTTCTCTCTGTTATGGAGTGAGCGCAATCCTGAGTTTCTCTGCGATAAAGACGTCGGTTTTCCTCCTAGCTTCTGTTGTGCGCCCACCGATGTGCGGCGTCAGAAGAACGTTGGCATGTGTTTTGGCGTACCGCACCAGAGGATGCGCGGAACTATCTGTGCCGAATTGCATTTCCCCCGCAAGCACGTCGGCGGCGTAGCCCGCTATTGTTTTAGATTTGAGTGCCCGCAAGAGTGCATCGTGATCGACGATGCCGCCGCGGGCGGCATTGATGAGAACCGCGGTTGGTCTCATCTTGTTGAGTTCGGCAGCTCCGATCATGTTCTTTGTTTCCGGCGTGAGGTGCACATGCAAAGAGACGATGTCGCTCGTGCGCAGAAGCATATCCATCGGCACCTGCTTGCATACCGATTGCGGGATTTTCTTCAGATCACAACCGATGACATGCAATCCGAATGCCTTTCCGTAGCCGGCAACAATCGTCCCCAGTCGCCCTACGCCAATGATTCCGAGAGTCTTTCCCTGAAGCTCCGTACCTGCAAAAGGCTTTCCGTTCCATGTTCCCCCTATAACAGCGTTCGATGCGGGGACGATGTGACGCAGCAGCGCAAGGAGCAGTCCCCATGTGTGCTCTGCCGTAGAGGGGATGGTTTTCAGGAATGCGGTTTCCCCTTTGAGGCTGATGACCCTGATGTCGCGTTTCTTCGCTGCTGCATGGTCGATATGGTCCGTCGCCGTCGTGGCGCTTGCGATGACACGGAGTTTCTTCGCATGCTTCAGGACTTCCTCACTGAAAGTCACTCCAAGTTGTGCGACGACGGCATCGTACTTGCCGATGATTTTGGCAATCTGTTTTTGCGTAGGCAGTGCGTAGTCAACGGTGCCGATGGATTCCAGAATGCTTTTAGCTTCTGCGGGGTAGGCGTCGCCGACGGTGCATAAAATTTTTAGAGGCATTGCGAAGAAATTGTAGCGTACGCAGTGATAATTAAACCGCATTTGCCATGTATTCGAGATCTACTTTCTTTTGTCTGCCGGACAAAAGAAAGTAGCAAAGAAAAGCCCACCGCGCGCCAGAACCCCTCCGCCCGGCCCTGTGTCTCGCCGGGAACGCCTGCAAGGATTCGGCATTCCCGGCTCGACTTCCGTCCGCTGAGGCGGACGGAAAACAGGGCCTCCCCCTTCACCCCCCGTGGCGCGCGGAACCCCACCGGCTTAGAGCATGTTGAGTTTCTTCATCCAAAACTCCGCCAGTTCCAGATCCACAGGATCATTGATGTCGATACTGCGTTCCTGGGGCATCACGTACGCCATCGATTTCTTGCCGAACTGATCACCCTTGAGAATCAGATTTGTGCGCGTGAGGTACACGGCACAGTTTCTCTTATAGGCTTTTTTGGCTTTGTGACGTGGAGCGGACTGTCCTTTTTCCTCCGCAATGAAGGGCTTGATCTCGCCATTCTCAATCGTCTTGATCTTCTGCGGAGCGAAGTCGGGCAGCTCTTTCATACTGAAGACGGAGTCGGCGTCGGTTTCGGCGGCGATGCGAATGCAGGCGTCGATGTCTTCGCCCGTCCGCAGCGGAGAAGTCGGTTGGAGCATCATGACGTAATCATACGATTGGTCGTCGTGTTCCTTGCAGTGTGTGATCGCATGGGCGAGAACGTCGAGAGCGAGGGCGCTGTCCGTCGAGAGTTCCGCAGGGCGCAGGAACGGCACTTCCGCACCATGCTTCTTTGCGATCGAGGCGATCTCCTCGCTATCTGTGGAAACAACGGTACGCGTGAGGAGTTTACTGTTCTGTACCGCTTCAATCGTATAGACGATGAGGGGTTTGCCTTTGAGCGGCGCGATATTTTTATTCGGGATGCCTTTGCTGCCGCTGCGAGCAGTAATGATGCCGAGGACAGAGGGCGTGCGTGTCATTGCTGCGATGAGAATATCGGATATCGGTGTATCGGTGTATCGGGAATCTCCGTTATATGATCGCTGCGCGTTCCCAGTTATACACCCATTGGTCATTCACCTTGCTCGCAAACCGCCCACGGTAATAATCGCGATTCAGCAGCTCTGTCGGCGTTAATGGTCGTGTTTCAGTACCGAGGATCGTTTCCCAATCGGGGATCTCTTTCCGGATTTCCTTTGTCTGGGTCGCGACATCAAGCGCAGAAAATTCTTTCAATTCCTTCAGCATCGCAGGTGTGATCGAAACAGGACCATCTTTGGTTTTGTCTTCGGGAAGGATGGTGAAGTGCCGCTCAATCACATCCGCTCCAAGGGCGATTGCCGCTTTGCTCGCCTTGAGACCGTCACGCTTCACAAGCGTATGGTCAGACCAACCAATGGAGGGCGTGAATTGCTTGAGCCACTGCATGCGGCGGAGATTGCACATCTCCATCGTATTCGGGTAACTCGTCACGCAGTGGAGCAGTGAGAATGTTCTTCCGGCTTTGTGCATGATATCCGCAGTCTTCGCGATTTCTTCGTCGAACGTTGCGCCTGTGGAAATGTAGACATGGTCAAAGCGCTCTGCAAGCTCCTCGAGCATCGGAAAACTTGCACAGTCATAGCTGGCGACTTTTACAATGCGACGCGGCCAGGGCAGGGAAGCGGCAAACAGAATACGATTGCGGCTGAAGATAGTAGTCATCGGAAGGACTTTCCTGCGTTTGCATTCATCGATGAAGAACCGATGGTCGTCCTCTGCGAGATCGAGCACCTTCAGTCGTTCATATTCCGCGGCATATGGGCGCTTGATCGTAATAACGGTGCCGTCTGAGAGGATTTTTCCTTCATCAAACTGTGGTCGATGCATGAGGTCTTCGGAGAAGATAATCTGGGATTTGACGATGTCCGCGCCGTTTTCGGCTGCAGCAGCAATCATTTCCGAAAGAAGCAAGCGGTCGCCGCAGTGGTTTTGGCAGAGTTCGGCGATAATTTTTACCATAGGTTGAGTTGGGTCGATGCTAACAGTATCTACTTTCTTTTGTCTGCCGGACAAAAGTAAAGTAGCAAAGAAAAGCCCACCCTTCGACCCAGCTCAGGGCAGGCCGCGCCAAGCCCCGGAGCCTGTAGTGAGTTTTTCGAACTACTCGACCCTGTGTCTCGATGGAAACGCCTGCAAGGATTCGGCGTTTCCATCTCGACTTCCGCCTGCGGGCGGAAAACAGGGTCTTCCCCGGCACCCCCCGTGGCGCGCGGAACCCACCCACCTACTTCAATAATTTTCCAATAATTTCTCAGCAATGATGTTTGCAGCCATTTGTGCCCCATCCAGCGTTCCGAATTGCTCCAATAGTTTTTCACGGTATTCCGCGATTCTTGGTCGCAAAATCTTCATCATTGCCAAAAGTTCGGTTGCCGTCTGATTACGGAATTCCACGCCAAGTCCAAGTTCTTCAATGCGGCGGATGTTGAAGAAAATCTCCGGATCTTCGTCTTTCTGATATGCGGGAACAATCAGTGGAGTGCCGGTGGCGAGGGAAGTACCAATGGCTCCCCATCCGGCGCGCGCGATGTGCGCAACAATTTCCTGATGCGCGAGAATGCCGGGAAGGGCATGTACAGACCTCTGGATCTTTGCAGAATCGGATGCGTAGATTTTGATTCCCAGGCGATCGGCGATACTTTGCAGGGGACCGACATCCGGAATACCACTGACGGTGACATATACGCCGTGCTGCACAACCTGTTCATCGACCACGGGCAGGGAAACGCCGAGAGGAATAGGCGTATCGTCTTTTCCGGGATCGAATGTGCCCGGCACGCTGATCATATGAAGCTGGTATCGGGATTCCAAGGCACGGAATTTTTCCGCTGCGGTTTGTAAGAGCGTCTTATCGATCGCGATTGCGGGTTCGGTTGCCGCTCTCTCGAGAATGACTGATGTGCGGAACCAGGAGTTGTAAAATGCTGGTGAAATCCCGAGATTCAGAAGAGGGGAGCGGCTGATTTCACAAAGAATGTCATACGTTGCATGCAGATATTCCTGCGCTTCCTCACTGATTGCATCTGACTCACCCATCCATTGTTCTAGAAACGCAGCATACGAAGTACCCTCGAAGAATATTTTTCGGAGAATTATTCCGAATGTTTCATCGAGAATAATACGAGGATCTTCCCCGAAGGTTTCGCGGAGGATGCGTGTCTGCTTTTCACCATACAGATGCGGAACGACCACGGAAATATTCTCTCCGAGCTTGTCGCTTAACTTTAGAGCCATTTCCGTTGTCCGGATGTACGGATTATTTCCGTAACTGGGATTGCAGATGATGCTTTTCATTTAGAGTCCGGCGTAAAAAATACCTTCCACTCCCGTGAGCTGCTCTTCCCGGTAGCTTCCCCATGGGTCAAAGAGAAATCCCGGCGTTTTCATGGTCGATGCGAGTGCGAAAATATTCGCTTCTCGGAATGATGGGTGATTATTGAGCATGAGGACGCAGTCACTATCTTGGAATCCTTCTTTCAATGAACGTACGACTTTTGCATTGAGGGTGCGGAGCCCTTCCTTGGATGCCACGGGATCGAAAATGGCGATATGCTTATAGCGTTTCTGGAGCTGCTGCAGGATTTCCACGGATGTGGAGTAGCGCAGATCTGATGTTTCCGGAGAGCCTTTGAATGCCATGCCGGCAAGGAAGAGACGTGTTCTTCCTGGAGTCTTTTTGTGCTTCTTCACAAATGTATCCACCTGATTCGCGATGAACCTGATCATCGATACATTGATATCGCGGGCGATGACCGGCAATCTTGGTTGATACCCCTTCTCTTTTGCAGATGCGACAAAGAGATACGGGTCTTTCACAAGGCACATGCCGCCTACCCCTGGACTCGGCGCCGGGATGGGATTCCTCGTGTACCCCTCATTGGCTGCACGGATCACTTTGCGGGCGTTGAGACCGTAGCCATGCAATGACCATGCAACCTCGTTGGCGAATCCGAAACTCACATCCCGGAACGTATTATTGAGAAGCTTCACCGCCTCGGCCTCTTCGAGATTATCGACGGCGACGATGGTGTGGGCGAAGATCCGGAAGAATTTGCTGGTTTCATCCAGGCTCTGCTTGTTCCATCCCCCAATGATCTGCGGCAACGTGCGGAGCTCTTCGAGCGCTTTCCCTTCTACTGTCCGTTCCGGCGCGAAGCTCACCATAAATGTTTCTCCAGCCTTCAGCCCAGAAACCTTTTCCAGAAGGGGAATCACGGTTTCGCGGCAGGTGCCGATGGGTACCGTGGATCGCAGAATGACGAGATCATGCGGTTTCAGGACTTTGCCCACCTCTTTTACAGCATCCGTCAGGTACTTAGACATTACTTTGCCCTGATCCGAAACCGGCGTCCCCACGCAGATGACAAAAATATCGCTCTGGTTTTCGGAAAGCGAATTACTTAGAATCAGGCTCTTGTTAGCGTGTTTTTTCACTAGCTGATCGAGACCTTTTTCATAGAAGTGCGGCACGCCGCCTTTCAATTTCTTGATAACTGTATTGTTGGTATCCACGCCAATGACGCGAATGCCGAACTCATTGAGCGTGAGGGCGAGTGTGAGACCGACATAGCCGAGTCCGATCACCGAAACCGTTTTGATCTTCACCTCACTCCTTCTCCAGAGCTCGAAGGGCGAGAAGATATCGACGAGGCTACCGTTTTCGTCCACGGTGAGAATGTGGTGGAAGCGGCTTTCGGGAAGCTTCCGTTCCCGAAGGACATCGTGGAAGCGGGCAAGAATCACATCGGGGGATTCATCATGCATCACCGTCAGCGGTTTTCTGGTCATGATGCTCTCGATCGGTTCCTCCAGATTTTTACCTTTTAGGATGGCATTGCGAATATCACCGTCCGTCGCTATCCCTAGGAATTTACTTTTGTGCATTACAAGAATGATTCCTGCGGGTGCTGGAAGGCTTTGTCTCGGTGCAGCATCAATCTTCTCCATCGCCTTTCGGATGCTTTCTTTTGGGCCGATCGTAATTGCTGCGAGGCGTTTATGCATGAGAGCTGGGGAAGTATATCGCACGGGACTTCCTTGCAATACCGTTTTCCTCAGCCAATACTCACAAAGAATGACTCCTCAAGCCCCTTCCATCCGTGCCATCGTCGCCCGCTTCTCGTTTCCGTTTTCCGAGCGATCGCTTGAGGCGGTTTTTGAACGATGTCCTTTTGCGTTTTGTGGCATCATTTCCACGGGCGAGCCGCGGTTTTATAGCCACGTACCCCGCGACCTCCAGGAATGGTTTTCTTCCAGTGAAATCCGCGGATGCGATTATGCAGGAGTGGATTGGAGCACAATTTCTCCGCTCGATGAAGCTCTCGTTGAGGAGATGAGACCGTGCGAAGTGGTATTTCTGGAGATGGTGAGTCGGCTGGAGTGGAAACGGTCCATTTCCTATAGCTTGCGCAAACAGTGGTACCTGCGGCATCTGCAATTCTGGAACGATTACATTGATAAAAAGAAGATCAATTTGTACATCGCGGCGTGGCTGCCGCACGAAATACCGGATATCGTCATTTATCATCTCTGCAAGCTGAAGAAGATTCCGGCTCTCTATTTTCATACGTCCTCCATCCGCGACAACTCTTTTGCCGAGCATGACATTGAGAAATCTGCGGAGCAAATTGGGAAACGATATGAGGAATTGCTCCGGGAATACAGCGGTGTCACGGATCTGGCACAGATGCCACTGGGAGAAGAGTTTGCCGCGCGCTTCGAAGCGCTCTCGGTTCCCGCAGGACAAAAACCTCCTGTTGAGGGCGTTAAGCGATTAGGCTACTGGGGACAGGTGCGAAAGACGCTGTGTCTCTCTCCGGTGTCCGGACTTCGATTCATTGCCGGATATTGCACACCGGGCGGACTCAGGCGTGCCGTGGAAGGAATCAAGCGTTCCCGGATGATTCGTGCGCGTGATGCGTATTACGATGCACATGCCATCGACCCGGATCTCACGGCGCGGTTCGTCTATCTGCCTCTCCACTTCCAGCCCGAAGCATCCACGGTGCCTATGGGTGGAGCATTCAGCGATCAGAACATGGTCGCTGCCCTTCTTAATGCGCATCTTCCTGATGATGTTTTCATCTATGTGAAGGAACATCCTCGAGCGAGCAGCTGGCTTGCGCGAACGGTGCCGATGTACCAGGAATTGCTCGCTATGAACAAAGTGCGATTTATTCGCCGAAGTGCAGATACTTTTACCTTACGTGAGAAGTGTATTGCTGTTGCAACGGTGACGGGCACGGCCGGGTTCGAAGGATTATTCCGCGGCAAGCCGGTATTTCTTTTCGGGTATCGCTTCTACCAGTATGCGCGTGGTGTCTATCGCATCCGCACGGCAGAAGACATGAAGTCGGCGATTAGGGCAGTGTTTGTGGAAGGCAAAAAGCCGTCACTCGTCGAAGCGCGTTTGTATCTGCAGGCGATGGAGGAGACGGGCATACGCGGCATTCTGAATCCGTGGCATATGAAAGTATCGCATATGGCGGAAGAGGAGCATGTGAAGAATAATAGCGAGGCGATCATCAAAGAACTGGATCAGCTATATGCACCGTAACGGCAGCTGTCCCGGCTGCCTTTCCACTTGGTCGGAGGCAGGCGGGACGCCTGCCGTTACGGTTATTCAGCATTTGCCTTTAACACTCTTTCGTACATCCCTATAAATCTCTTTGCGATCACACTCCAGTCATTCTCTTTTGCATACGCCCGCCCTCTCTCTCCGAGTCGCTTCGCGAGGCCTTCATCATCCAATAAGCGAATAATGCGATTGGCGATGGCGGCGATGTCTCCATCGGGAACAATGAGTCCGGTTTCATTGTCGAGAACAGCATCACGTATCCCACCGGCATCTGTTGCAACAATCGGTTTACCACAGGCACTCGCTTCGAGATAGACGATGCCGAATCCTTCAAATTTATTCTGATCAACGATTTTCGGCGTGTGGACATAGATGTCGCATGCTTGGAAGTAGGCGACCAGTTCATCTCCCGACTTGCGACCCGCGAAATCGACGTTTGCCCGCATGCCGAGATCCGTTGCGAGCGCCTCTAGATCGGCTCGTGCATTCCCATCTCCGACGACGACATACACAACATTTGGATGTTTCTTGAGAACTTCGGGAAGTGCACGCAGCACAAGATCATGTCCTTTTCTTCCCCAAAGACCACCGACTGTCAGAAGAATTTTTTTTCCAGGATACCGATTGCGAACGGACAATGTATCCACACTTTTCTGAAACCGGTCGAACCGGACACCGTTATGAATCACATCAATGGCACAATCTTCTTTGGTTTCCTCTAGGATCCGTTTTTTCGTGTATTGGCTTGGCACAGCGATTGCAGAAGCACTCTTGTAGCATTTTTTCAAAAGCCATCGTTCCGGCCAGTATGCGAGCGGTCGGACGCCGTGTGTTCCCTGAGCTCCCATGACAAGAGGTTTACCCGCTTTTTTTGCAGATCGCGCTGCGACAATGCAGTACGGAAAAGCGAAAAGATCATGGACAAGATCGAACGAAGAGACATTTACTGTGCGAAAGTATCCGGGTCCATTTCTCTCAAATATTCGGTACACGTATTTCGGAAGTGCGCAGATGGTTGTGCAAGGCAGTGACATCGCAGCCACGGCATTTTGCTGATTCTTTGGAAGAAAGAGCGTGATGTCAATGCCCTGCGCATGCAATTCCTTCGTGAGTTCAAAGGTGATATTGCCGTAACCGTCCTTCGGCTCGATGGTGGAGGAGAAGAGGGCGACGCGCATAGTTTTACTGGAAAAGTGGTGCAAGGATGTTGCTGACCATTTCCCCCATGACACGTGCGCGCTCTTCGCGAGGAGACTGGTCCGATCGTAGCGGACCGCCTTCCATCGGCACGGTGATGTCTTCTATTGCTTTCAGAAACAGCCGCAGATTGCGCAAAGAAGGCACATCGCTTTTTTTGAATATCCGGTCTATGGCATCTTTGCAGTCGGCAGCCGTCCGGATCATATGCGTCCCCGGAGCGTACTGGCAGAACCGGTGTCCGAACATCAGCACGGGTTTGCCGCGGAAAATTGCCTCGAATCCTGCTGTACCTGTGATCGTGGCGATAGCTTTTGCATGCTGCATCAGTCGGAAGGTGTCATACCCGCGCGGAACGAACCGTACGGAGCGCAATGCAAGCAATGTTCGGTAGAACACCTCGCTGCGGAAGGCTTCCCCCTGACTGGGATGTTCTTTGATGTAGATGTGCACATCCGGTGGAAGATATGTGGCAAGCAACTGAACCATCAGTTCCTGGTTGGCGAATGCGCCTCCTCGCGGCAGTACGCCCTCCTCCGGCTGTTTGCTGAGTGGCAGATACACGTAGGGCTTCGATACGTCGGGCTCTGTGGCATGCTCATCATAGAATCGTGCGGTGCGGTGCTGGGTAACTTTCCGCGACCAGACATTGGGAGAAGAGATTGCCTTAAAGAATCGTAGGGGCTTGTGGCGCAAGAACTCCAGCGATTTTCCAAGCCATTTGGTGACAAAGGTTTTCTTTGTCAGATGTTGATCCCGATTTCCTGCGGACCAGGCGGGCACCATCTGCGTCGTCTGCATGGTGAAAAAATTCTCGTATGCTGGCGAAAGCGGCACTTCTTTTTCCGGATTCCCATATTCCGCTTTTAATTTTGCAAGTGCTGGTATGAGTTGTTCAGCGGATTTCTCATAGTCTTTCACAAGAAAAACGCCATCCACATTGCAACAGCGTTCCAGATGATAGGTGGGGATATTTTTCAACTTACAGAGTTCATAAATCACGTAATCGTATCCCTGGTGTGGTCCGTGATTGAGCAGATACAGCCCGATCTTCTCCGTGCGGAGCAAGTGGTTCCAGTAGCGCAGGTGCGCCAGATACTGACGCTTGCGCTCCGCATACGGAATATCCGCATTCAAAGCGTAGCGCTCGATCATAGCCAAAAACATCGTCTCGCAATGCACCATGCGTTCGATCAGCTCTGCATCGAGCGGCGCAATGGTATTCCAGTCGACATTTGGGTATTGTCCTGCTCGCAAGGGGTTTGCCGGCATCCACACATGCCGTGCAGCCTGAATGTCCGGCGCCGGCTCATTGCGGTTGACGATGGAGATGCACGTCCCGATGGCTTTTCCGGCGAAAGCAGCCTTGAGCATCGGTCGGATGCGGGGGCCGTCAAATGCTTTGAGAAGGATATTCAGGGGAGCAGGCATCGGTTGTACGTGGCAACACTATATTATTCCATACTCTCATTTGCATGTGTCATGGCAAGCGGCAAAGGAGATGTGGTGAAGTATTCTCTGATAATCTTGCGCATACTGTCGCGGTCCATCGGAGGGAGCTCGGAGGAATTGTAGGCTTTTGGCGCAACGCGATGCGGGACCGAGGGATCCTCTTTGAACGGATCGAGCGATGAACGGACGATGAACATCCTGTCGCTTTCCACCGCGTACTGCGCTTCTTCCGCAGTCATCAGCAGCTCCTGCATTTTTTCGCCCGGGCGAATGCCGATGGTTTTTGTCTTCACGGCAGACGGCTTCTTACCGTAGAGCGGAGCAACTTCCTCTATGAGAACAGCCACGAAATCGCTCAAACGGAAGGTCGGCATCTTCAAAATGAAGAGTTCTCCTCCTTGCATCTGCTCCATGGCGGCAAACGTGAGGCTGACGGCTTCGGGGATGGACATGATGAAGCGCGTCATCGCTGGATCGGTGATGGTCACGGGGACGCCGTCTTTGATCTGCTCGCAGAATGTGGGGATCATGGATCCGCGTGACCCTAAGACGTTTCCGAAGCGGACACTGCTGAAGATGATCGGGTGCTGACCGCGCGAGTACATGGCTGAGGTCATCAGACGCTCCGCGAGAAGCTTCGTCGCGCCCATGACATTACTGGGACTGGCTGCCTTGTCTGTGCTGATGAAGAGCACACGCTTGACTCCTTGTTGCTGTGCCGCTTCGATAACGTTTTGCGTGCCGATAACATTGGTTTTTACCGCTTCAAAGGAATTGTACTCGCACAGTGGCACATGTTTGTATGCGGCACAGTGAAACACAAAATCTACATCTTCCATAGCTCTCAGCAGCCGCGGGAAATCGCGCACGTCTCCGAGCAGGTAGCGAATAGCATCAATATCGCCGATCTTCTGGCGCATGATGAACTGCTTGTGCTCATCTCGAGAGAAGATGCGGACAGTCTTGGGGTTCAAGGCGAGTAGTTGTCGCACGATTTCCGAACCGATCGAGCCGGTGGCACCCGTGACGAGGATCGTCTTGTCACGGAAAAGGGAAGTCATAGGAACAGGTTTAGAGGCGAAGAATGCCATCTTTCACGATTCTACACACAGTCGCAACCTCTGTGCGCGAAAGATGCGAAGAAAACGGCAGCGCGACCGTACGCTCTGCAATCCTCTCCGTAACAGGAAAATCCCCCTTGTTGAAGCCTTGTTTTTTGTAGAGGGGCTGCAGGTGGATGGGCGGGAAGTAGTTGTTGCAGCCGATGCCATTACTGCGTAGATGTTCGAGGAGCGCGTCACGGTCTTTTTCAGAATGCTGCGAACTCATATGGGCAACGTACACAAACCAGCTGATATCCACGTCTTCTTGGTCCGGTGCGGGCGTGATGTGCTCTGCAAGCGGGCTCAATTCCTCGCGGTACCATTCCGCTATCTGCTGCCGCTGCTTTACGAAGTCCGGCAGTCGCTTCAGCTGGCTTAATCCCAGTGCGCAATTGATGTCGCTGATGCGGTAATTGAAGCCGAGTGTACGGTGCTCCAGCCAGGTGCTACTTGGGTCGCGTCCTTGGTTTCGTTCCATGCGTGCCTGGGCAGCTATATCATCGCGGTCGGTCACGATCATCCCGCCTTCGCCAGTCGTCATTTGCTTATTCGGATAGAACGCGAACGTGCCGCAGTCACCGAATGTGCCAGCCTTCTTCTTCCCTCGTGCAGAGCCAAGCGATTCACAGCTGTCTTCAACGAGGGCGAGACGATGTTTCTTTGCGATAGTTCGCAAGGCGTCCCAGTCAGCGAGGTACCCAAAGACATCTACCGCGAGGATTGCTTTTGTTTTCTTCGTGATGGCACGCTCCACCAGAGCTGGATCGATGCAGAACGTACGAGGCTCAATATCCACGAAGCGGGGGATTGCCTGTTCGAAGAGCATGCAATTGGCTGAAGCCACAAAGCTGAAGGGAGTGGTAATGACTTCGTCTCCTAGTCCGATTCCGAGCGCTCGGATGCACAGATGCAACGCGCTCGTGCCGCTACTGACGGCTACTGCGTGCTTTGCACCGACAAATTCGGCCATGTTCTGCTCAAATTCCGCAAGCTTAGGTCCAAGAGAGAGCTGAGGGGTCATGAGTACGGCAACGACCGCTTGGACGTCGTCTTCGGAAATATCCGGACAGGAAAGGGGGATAGGCATGGAGCAAGGATGATACCTCACGCACTCTTCCCGCGCACAGGTTTCGCGGGCACTCCATAGGCAATACAGTCGCTTGGTAGAGATTCCACCACCACCGATCCGGCGCCCACCATAACACGTTTGCCGATGGAGATTCCTTCCTTCACAGAGCATCCGATCCCAATGTGGGATTCCCGCCCGACGGTAACGCCGCCGGCGAGGTGTGCCCCCGGAGCGATGTGAGCGCCTTCTCCAAGAGTGCAGTCATGATCCACGGTTGCCGCAGTATTGATGATGCATCCGGCAGCCACATGCGTGTCCGGACCGACCACCGCGTGTGGCATAACGACGGTTCCTTCCCCCAATATTGCAGTGCGTGCGATCTGTGCCGAGGGATGGATGATTGTGGCAATCAGAAAACCCGCTATCCGCAGACGCCGCTCCGCGTCCATGCGCGCCGCAGCATCACCGATACTCACGATTGCGGTTTTCACCCCTTTTGCGAGAATTGACGAGAGATCGTCACCTGTTCCCAAGATCGGATACCCGTAAAAATTTCCGTTTCTGTGATCATCCACAAATCCCGCGATGGTATATTTTCCTCCCGTTTCGATCATATCGGCGACGACTTTGCCGTGTCCGCCCGCACCGTAGAGGAGAATGGATTGCCGTGTCTTCATAGAGGAGTCTTGGAGAGGATAGCAACAATCTTGTCAGCGGTGTGCCCATCGCCATAGGCATTTTGGATAGAACGTATCTTTGTCTTGAACGTTTCATCCGTGAGAGCGCGTGAAATCGCCTCCTCGATGCGCGCCGTATCGTACGGGACATCGATCGCGTTTCCCGACTGCAGCCTGCCGCGCTGGCGGTCACCGATGTTGACGACGGGCAGATGAAACGATGCGGCCTCGATGATGCCGCTGCTGCTGTTGCCCACGAGAATATCCGCAACACTGAGCCAGGAGAGAAATGTCTCATGCGGCACACTCATGCAAAATGTCCGGTGTGTTCCTTCGGATGTGAATGCATGCAGCATGTCGTTGAATTGCCTTCCTCCCGGGTCGGCGTTTGCACCAAGCAGAAGGATATTTCCCGCAAAGCTTTCCAATGCTTTCAATGAACAGGCGATCTGCTCATGCGTAGGCAGAGGATCAAGAGTGTCCGGATGCTGCACAAAGATGAGCAGCGGCAAGGCAGCATCGAACGTCGTTTGTGCGAAGAGAATGTCCTTCGGTATCGGTTTCAACGGACGAATGGTATCGAGACCGCTCGCACCCACAACAAATACTCCTTTATCGTCGCCGCGCATGCGCACTACGGCATCTGCATGCACCTGCGCGGATGTGAAATGGAGGTTCGCCATGTGGGTAATGCTGTGTCGAAAGGCATCGTCGATGGTTCCTGAAGATTCGCCGCCGTGCAGGTGCGCGATGGGGATGCCCATGCTCGCTGCGGCGATAGCTCCTGCCAGTTGCTCCCCTCTGTCTCCAAGCAAGAGCAGGATATCGGGTCGTATTTTTTTGAGAACATCCGCACAGGCAATCACCGTGCGCCCGATGTAGGCGACCGTCGCCTCCGGCGTATCTTCCGTGTCGAGAGAATCGATCTCCGAGACAATCAGAAAACCGTCCTCGTTGATGGCATCAACGGTATGTCCAAACTCCGACCGCAGATGCATGCCGATGACAATGAATCCGAGGGAAAGATACTCCGAGGCGGCGATGGCTTTGGCGATCGGACGGTAAATCCCGTAGTCCGCTCGTGTGCCCGTTATAGCCAGAATCCTGCGCTTTTTCATGCCACGTCATCCTGCGCCAGCAGCTCTCCTGCGTCCAGATCCCGCTTAAGGGTTTTCCCGAGAATTCCCTGGAGCATCTTCGGGGGCAAACCCGTTCCCGGGCGCTTGAGCGCGATCATTTCCGCGCTCAATTTTTCTCCCGCACGGGCATTGCGGGAAAGCACGAGGCTTCTGCGGACCACGTCGCGCGTGTTTCTCTCGCAAGGTTGACATTGTTTCTCACCCGTGCCCAATGCCTCTTGCACTGTCTTCGCTTTTTGCAACGCATTTTTATCCCTGGTGATGCTGATCATAGTTTTCAATGCGTCAGGTTCCAGTGATGCCGCATGATCCGGTCCGGTATCGTTTCTGTTGATCGTGAAATGTTTCTCGATGATCCGTGCGCCGAGCGCCACCGCCGTAATTGCTACCTCTATCCCTTCGGTGTGATCTGAGTACCCCACGGGAACATGGAAGGTTTCTTCCAGCGTCTTCATTGCACGCAGGTTGATCTGCTCTATAGGAGCGGGATAGGCACTGACGCAGTGTAGCAGTGCATACGGCGTACCCGCGGTTTGGAACGGCTCCACCGCCTCAGCGACCTCTTCCAATGTGGACATGCCGGTGGAGATAATGGTGAAAAGATGCAGATCAGCGACTTGCCGAAGAAACGGGATGTTGGTGATTTCTCCGGAGGGAATCTTGATGGTCTTTACACCCAGACTCGCAAGAAATTGTGCCGATGTGGCATCAAAAGGTGTGACGATAAAATCGAGTCCTTTGCTTTCCGCATACGCTTTGAGATCGCGGAACGCTTCGTAGGGAAGCTCCAATCGTTTCACCATTGCGTACTGCGATTGCTCACCGGAACGCTTTTGGTATTCCGCGAGCGGCGCATTTTTGGAAATGATCTCATCGGTCGTGAACAGTTGAAATTTTACGGCATCAGCCTTGGCATCAGCCGCAACGTCAATGAGTTGCCGTGCCTTGGCTACCTTTCCGTCATGATTTACCCCCGCCTCGGCGATGATGTAGGCGCGGTCCTTTGGCAGTCGGAAGGACATGATGTTTCAGGTGAGTCGATGGAACCCCGTATGCATGATGGGACCTTCAAGTTTTTGTAGGAGCGATCCATCGGCGATGCAACGACCTAGGTCAGTAAAGATCTCTTTGACGGCATCCAGGTACGCCTGAACATGCGCATCGGTATGCGCGTATGTTGCGTAGAAGACCTGGCCGGCCAGAAATCCGTGTTTCAGCATTTCTTGTGCAAAGAATGTGTGTGCCGCGGGCTGCTGCTCCGTTTGCACCGTGAAATGCGCCAGAGGAGGAAGGCCGTCCACGTGCACGGAAATCCCGCTCTTTGTGGCTGCATCCTTCCATCCTTGCTGCACTGTGGTGCCTATCCGGATCAGATGCTTGTGGACGTTCTCTCTTCGGAATTTCTTGATCATTGCCAGTGCCGCCGTGGGTCCGATGCGTTCGGTCCAGTTCGTGCTGCTGATGAATGTATCCTGCGCCACCGTCATCACCTTCTCCCGACCGATGATGGCGGCCATCGGGTACCCGTTGCCGAGCCCTTTCGCGAATACCGTGACGTCCGGTTCTACTCCGAGGGTTGTATGCACACCGCCGGGGCAGACCCGGAATCCGGATGTGACTTCATCAAAGACAAGTACAGCACCCGTTTTGGATGCAATCGCACGGATGCTCTCCAGGAAACCGGGATCGGGATATTTGCTTCGGAACGGCTCCATAATGATTGCAGCCAGATTGTTGCCATGCAGTTTCACAATAGCCTCCAATTCTTCCAAGTGGTTGTACCGAAAAGGGAACGTGGTGCCTTTGAGCCCCCGCGGTACCCCGAGTGGGTGTAGCCCAGGAAGCAAATGCCCGTCGAGCGTACGATCATCGGCGAGATTTGCCGAGAGGTACCAGTCGTGCCAGCCGTGGTAGCCGCAAAAGGCGATCACCTCCTTGCGGGTTGCGGCGCGTACGATGCGTGCGGCGATCGCCATCGCTTCGCCTCCACATCTCGCAAACCGCGCCATCTGCGCCCAGGGGTGCAGCTCTATAAGAAGCTCCGCGAGTTCCACCTCTTCCGGGCAGTTGAGCGTGGACATCGTTCCATTGGCGATAGCACCGAGTACCGCTGCATCCACATCTGGATCGCCCGCTCCGAGTACGCAGGCACCAACGCCGTTTTGGCACATGTCGATGTATTTTTTCCCGTCCAGATCCCACACCTCCACGCCCTTGATGCGGCTAAAGTACGCTGGCCACTGCTCCGGCAGTAGAAACTCGGGGCGCTTGGAAAGGAGTTGTGTTCCCCCGGGGATCAGCTTCTTCGCGTGCCGATAGAGAGATTGTCCGGTGCCTTCCATAGCGGCAGCATACCGTTCCTGTTTTTTAGTGCCAATTTATTTCCTCACAGAAAGCCCCTTCTGTTTCATATGTGAGTGTGCTTTGAAGATGCTCTGATCGGTGAAGTGAAAAATACTCGCAGCAGCGACCGCCGAAGCGCCTCCAATAACAATTCCATCCACCAGATCCTGGATGGTCCCCACTCCTCCCGAGGCGGTCACAGGGATTGAAACACTGGAGGTTATCTGCTTTAGCGTCTCCAAGTCGTAGCCCGTCATCATGCCTTCGCGATCCACGCAAGTGAGGAGTATTTCGCCAGCTCCGAGTTTCTGCGCTTCTTTGGCCCACGCAACCGGATCGAGTCCCGTGGGATGTGTGCCACGGTGTGTGAAGACTTCATTCTTGCCCTTTGCATTCTTCTTATAATCGATAGAAACCACCACCGTGGAATTGCCGAATTTCTTGGCCAGCTCCGTGATGAATGCCGGTCGCTCCACTGCGGCAGTATTGATCGCCACTTTGTCGGCGCCGTGCGTGAGGATTGCGCGCGCCTGCGCGACATCACGGATGCCGCCGCCAACCGTGAGCGGCATGAAGCACTCCTGTGCTACGGCGGCGATGATATCGAACAGAAAATGCCGGTTCTCCACAGTGGCAGTGATATCCAGAAAAATCAGTTCATCCGCGCGCTGGGCGTCGTAGACTTTAGCGACCGTGCGGGGATTTCCTACGTCGCGGTATTCGCTAAACTGCCGCGTTTTAATCATGCGACCGTCTTTGAGAAGTATGGTGGGGATGAGGCGGACTTTGAGCATAATCAGGGATTCCACTGGATAAAATTTTCAAGAAGCTTCAATCCGTTATCCTGGCTTTTTTCGGGATGAAACTGCGTTGCAAAAATATTCCCACGCTCCACGGCGGCCGTGATCTTCTCGCCGTAGGTCGCGGTCGCGACAAGATCTGTTGGGTCTGCGCACTGCAACTGGAAACTGTGGACGAAGTAGAAATCGGCATCGGGGTTGATGCCGGTAAACATCGGACTTGCGCGCACCATCGTGAGTTCGTTCCATCCGATGTGTGGAATCTTAAGACCTTGTTTCTCCGCAGCGAGTTTTCGGACGCGGCCTTTGATCCAACCAAGACCACGGTGCTCCCCATGTTCCTCGCCCGTTTCCGCAAGAAATTGCAAGCCGAGACAGATTCCCAAAAACGGCTTTTTCTTTCCGATCACTTCCTCCGTCAACGCACGGTCGAGTCCCTTGGTGCGCAGAAACTCCATTCCGTCGCCAAAGGCACCCACACCAGGCAGCACAATGCGCTCTGCCGTATGGATATCCTCCGCCGTACCTGAAATCTTTACCGGCGCTCCAAGTATCTCGAATGCTTTTTGCACAGAAAAGAGGTTGCCCAAGCCGTAATCGACAATGACGATCATGCGAAGACTATAGCACGGCGTTTCCAAACGCCGTGCTATAGCATCACTCCAGATCAATATTGATCATCCAGTCTTTCTGGTCGGGTAACTCCGGTCCGCGGGGGAGTGTGCGCCAGTCGGGGAAGACATGCGGGCTCACCACGTGCAGCGCTGCAATTTCATGGAATTCTTTGTCACTCATATCGATCGCCTTGAGGAACACGTCGAGGCTTGCCGGGCGGTATCCTTCGTACTTCTCGATCATCTTCAATCCCTCGTCTCTGGTCATGCGACCGTTGCGGATATCGATCGAGGCCAGATGCGTCATCCGTGACATCCCGCGCTTCAGCCATTTCAAATAATCCTGAATGCCCTGGAAGGCATCTTCCACTTTTTCGTACCAGTAGCGTTCATAGGGGATGCCCTCGACACGGTCTCCTTCCCACCCCAATTCCTTGCGGATCCGTTCGGACTGTTCGCGCGTGTCCCATGGAATGTAGGTTCCCAGACAAATGGAGCGGTAACCGATCCCCCGCAAGTCGGCGGCCTTCGGATACGTGTACGGGAGGAGGTCGCGTGCGGTGACCGACCCATCGAGCATGCCGACCATGTCTTCGGCGTTGATGCCGAGGTTCACCACGCGGTTGAATCGCTTCTCGTCGACCTGTTCGTTCTCTTCGTAGCTGTAGTAGCTCACGTATTCGGACGTGGGTTCGCCCCAGATGAGTAGAGGGACGTTGAGTTGGACGGCAACATGCATGGGATACGCGTAAATCCCGCAGTGTGAGTGCCACATGATGTCTCCCTTGCGGATCAACGATTCGCGCATGAGTTTTTTCACCGTCTGCCAGTCCGATTTGAATTTCAGATAGTCCACGCCTAGCTTCTTTACAGTACGCTCGTTATTTGCGAGTACCTTCGGACGATAGAAGCCGTGGTCAAAGGAAACGATGAGAGGTTTCAATCCGAAATCCTTCACGAGCGCAAGCGCGGTGAACGTACTGTCTTTTCCGCCACTGAATGGGACGATGCAGTCATATGGTCCTTTGCCGCGGCTCTGCTCCAGAATTTCCCGGAACTCGCGGTCCCGCGTCTTCCAATCGATCTTGTTTTGTTTGAATTCGATCTGGCGGCACGTGGCACAGACGCCCGCCTCGTCAAAGCTGATCATGTCCTGTGTTTCAAGCATCACGCATTTCGTACAGCGTCGCATAGGGCCGCATTTTGCCCTTTTCTTGGCCACAAAGGCAAGCTTATGCCGGGCATGTCAGCGTCATCCACACTTGATCGTGCAATTCATCGCCGTAGCGCACATATCCGAGGTCCCGTTTCACTTCCCGGAACCCCAATTTCTGGTATGCCCGGATCGCCGCAGCATTTTTTGCGATCACTCCGAGATTCATTTCATCAAATCCTAGTGTACGGAAGCACCAGTCGATCAAGACCTGCATCGCCTCAGCGGCGTATCCTTTGCCCCAACAGGTTTTTTCTCCGATCAGTACGGCGATTGTCGCGCATTTTTTTTCCGGTTCGATGGGTTCGAGCTTCACCGTGCCGATGTGCATGCCGTCCTGCTTCAAAAAAATACCGAAAAACAGGGCATTGGGCTGGAGATCTTTCTGCCCGATGTAGTCACGTAACTCCTGAATGGTCGCATGCTTGGTACCCAAATATCGGTTGACCTCCGGATCATTGAGCCACCCGACGTACTGCTCCGTCGCATCACGGTCTTCCATGGTGTGCAGGGTGACTCTAGACCCCTCAAACGCCATTGTTGTCTTTGCAAAATCCATGAATGTTCTTATGAAAATAGGAAATCCAGCTTCTTCTCCCGCAGCAGATAATCGAGCAGCTCGTACTCCATCATATCATCCAGCTCAAAGCACATGTGGGGCATCTCGTAGGCAAGGGTCTGTTTGATAATGATGAGGGGAACTTCATCGAAAAATGCCCGGCGGTAGAAGTAGAACGACGCATTCATGTCGTACACGCGCGGTCCCTGCTGGCGCGTCACCATCTGTTTTCCTGGCTTCTTCACCAGATCCACAAAACCATCCTCTTTCAGCTCCACCATGTCGAAGTAGGGATTGTGCTTGGGAAAACTGACGGAGAAGAGATTGCGGGCACCCAGGTTTCCATCAATCATCCGGAAGGCTTTATCGAGATCTTCCATGGTGCGCAGCGGAGAAGTCACATCCAGATCGAGAATGTAGTCGTACCGCTTGCCATGTTTTTTTTCCGCATGCAAGACAGCATCTTGGATCGTTTCGAGCTTGCCCGCGGTATCCGTTGAAAGTTCCGGTGGCCGTGTGTAGTCCGTGGCTAGACCGACCTCTGCGGCTATCTGTTTGATCTTTGCATCGTCAGTAGAGAGTTCCACGTCCGCGCCGGTCTTTTTCGCATAGGCGAGCGCATGGCGAATGGTGTAGACGATGAGCGGCGTTCCATTCACCAACCGGACATTCTTCCCGGGGATTCCTTTGGAACCGCCGCGGGCGCAGATGGTGATCAAAAGATTCATGGCAAAGAGAAAGGAATTACCAGGCGGTCCATCCACCATCAACGATGAGATTGTGGCCGGTCACGTAGCTCGATGCGTCCGACGCTAGGTAGAGGAGTGCGCCGTCGAGTTCTTCGGTCTTCCCCTTGCGTCCCATCGGTACCTTCAGGGAGTACTTGCGCACGAAATCCTCGCTCTCGCCGGGATGCCACATGCCCCCTGGGCTGATGCAGTTCACGCGAATGCCGATATGACCCCAGTACGCCGCAAGATACCGCGTGAACGCAATAATGCCTCCTTTGGCGGTGTTATACGCGCCGTGAGAAACAATTTCCCCTTTTCTCTGATCGTCGTCCGCGTACAGGCTGGCCAGATTGGAGTCCTCGTAGATACGTTGATCATTTCCCACTATGCCATAGATAGACGAGAGGAAAATGATAGAACCTTTTTTCTGTTTCTCCATAATTTTCCCCGTCGCCTGCGCGACCAGAAATGCGCCGTCGAGTTCGGCGGCCAAAACCCTTTTCCATCCCTCCAAGGAACACTCGGTAAACGGCGCGAAAAAGTCTTTAGCTTTCGCCGTGGCGGCATACACGAGGACATCAAGTCTGCCGGTCTCCGCGACAATATCTGCGACCAGCGTAGAGACCGATGACGCATCGGTCACATCCACATTTTTCTGCGTGATGGCGGGGGGTTCTGTACCTTTCCCGGCTTTTTTCGCGGCCAAAGACTGCTTGGGAAGATCCGCGGAAAATACCGTTGCTCCGGCTTGAGTCATTACAGTGCAGAACCGTTGCCCCAGGTAGCCCCGTCCACCCACGACGAGTGCTACTTTGCCGGAGAGAGTGAAGAGGTCGGACATGGAAGCACGGCGGAGTATAGCAACAATTTTTCAGTCTCCACGCACATCATCGGATATCAGGTGTTCGTACCGTGACTTTGCACATTCCAGCGTCTTGCCCAAAAAACGTGGCAGATCGACAGGAGGCAGTCCTGGCGGAGAGGCGCGGAGCGCGAGAAGGTCGTCCTCCATGAGCACCGTCCCTTTAGCGAGATCTCGCGCCGCGACAATGCTTTTTCGCGCGTATGCCCGGTATTTTTCTTCATTTGGGGAGAAGGGGCGCCACTCTTTCTTGCCGCGTGCAGCCTGCACTTCGTTGCACATGCGGACAAACTCAGTAAATTCATCGGGATTGAGTGCCGCCTCGTGATCGATGCCTTTCTTGGATCGGTCATGGGTAATGTGCTTTTCCTGAATGTCGATGCCCATGCCCACCGATGCCGCGGGAATCCAGAATGCCGCGTGGGTTTCAGCGTCGCTGTGGTCCTGGTATCCCACCGGGAGCGCAAAATCCTCCCGGAGTTGCAGCATGTGCAGCAGGTGGGCGTCCGCACTGCGCGTGGGAAAATTCTGCACGCCGTACATCAGCCATACCGGCGAACTGGATGTCTCGCGGATCCATCCGATCGCCCGGGTGATTTCTTCTTTCGTTGTTGCGCCCACGGCAAGATCAATGCGTTTGCCCGTTTTCGCGACCGCAGAGATGAACACGGGATTCTCCAGATCGCTCGCATGAATTTTGTATGCGTCCACCCCGAGTGTCTCGGCAAATGCAAGGCTCTCGCGCTCGCTCACACAGGCGATGATCTCCATCTCAGGGTAGTGTTTTTTACTGTAGGTATGGAGATCGCGCCATACATCAAAAGACATCTCGAGATTCTGCAGCACGGCGTAGTTTGGGAGACTGGGAGCCGATGCAAGTTCAAGACGCCAGATCTGAAATTGGATCGCATTTGCTCCGACTTTCCCGGCGCCATCAATGATCGCCTGAGCGAGAGCTGGATCCCCCTCGTGGGAGCATGCCATTTCGGCAATGATGTACATACAAAAACAATACCAGCCGACCAATCACTGCGCTTGGAGAACTTGACAAATATGCATATTATTTATAATATGGTTCTATGTTTGCACAGCCTCCAGAAGTAAACTCAACACCGGACGCACTGCCGGAAGGACATGCAGCGCCAGATATGGCAGCTACGTCTGTGGATATTGGGATGCAGCTCGATCGCGTTCTTGTGGCATTCCTCACAAAGAAAGCAAATTCTGTTCAAGAATTGCAGAAACTCGACGAGTTGTACAAGGAAGCTGGTTCCTTGACCAATACATTTGTTGAGACAACTGCGCGGCGACTCTTCCAGCAATCGGACGTACTCACAGATTTCAACTTTCAATCTTCGCTACTCGCGGGTGGAAGTTCATTTTTTGCTGCAGTAATAAGGCGCATGGGAGAACTGACGGACAAGGAACCTGAGCTTGCAGAAATGGCAAAACTTCCTGTGCTCATTCGTTTGGTAGAGCATCACCGTCGTGGCAGGAATGAAAATCAAATGCGCGCGTTCGCAGAGCGGGTGACCAATGAACTCCGGGAGCGCGTGGCGGAGAATGACACTCTGGCACTCGGTCAGCAGGGCAAAGTTGCCTATGAACTTTCCATGCACGCATTCAATGAGGGAGACTATGAGCAAGCCATTGCCATTGCCGAAGAATCGATCGCACTTTGCGAGCGTGCGGGGGATCTCTATGGTGTTCTTCAGGCTCGCGGGAATGTCGCGGGGTCGTTCCGGTACACATGGGCGAAGTCTCTTGGTGCTGGCGATCCGAAATATGCAACTCTTATCAACGAAGGTCGTCCGGTGCTCGAAGAGGATTTACAAACGACACAGGCACAGATTGCTGAGGACACACCTGATCGAAAGAACTTTGATCGCGTGGAGTCGAACAATGCCATGCACCTGATGAAGATTGCCGGTTTGCAAGGAGATCTTGCTCTCGCACGCCAGATGATGGCGGTGCTGCGAGCCAATCCCATCTACCTTTCCACTACTACCATCGCCAAAGATGGAGCAACGGCGGTGAAGGGCGATGTGTTTACGGAGATTCTTGCAAAGCTGGAACAAGCGGAAGCTGAGAAATCCGGACAGGCATCGTAAGCTCAACTGCGTCACGGACACCGCAGTACCATCTTTTCCACGTCCGTAAGCGGATGCACGATTGTAATGTCATTGAAGAACGGCTGGGGACTTGCGTGCGTGATGAAGCTCGCAACAAACGCGATGCGGGTGTGCCCCATTCCCATGCGACTGCCCAAGTGGTAACAGCCGCGCGTATCGATGTAGAACGTGGAACCGGCTGGACCGCGGATTTTCCGTACATGTTGCGTACCTCCCTGTCGCGTCATTTCCTCGTCGGAAATGCGTCCAGGGAAAAACGTGTTTTTGATGCGTTGCGAGATGGTTTTCGGGATATAAGTGAATTCTCCGTCCTGCTCATCGCGCACATCGGTGCAGTACACGAAGAGTTTGAGCATCTTGCGGTCATCGTAATCCTGGTGCCACAACTGTGAATCCTGCCAGGAGGCATTATTGGTCCCGTGCGACCGGTACACGGAAATCCTGGATAAATACGGCAGCTCGCCAAAGTAGCCGCACATCATTTTGAGCACTGCAGGCTGCATGGCGAAACGGATGAAGAGGCTGTCACTCCGCAGATCCTCCGGCGTCTGCAACCGTTCCCAGAAGTTCTTCCCCGGTCGTTGCTGCATGTCGATTTCCACTTCCTGCGCGCGCCTGCGCAACTCCGCACAGAGCTCCTGAAGCATCGCAGAATTTTGATCTGGTCCAGCGGGTCCGCAGCCGTCTTGGATCAATCCCGGCAGGCGTGTTTGCTGTTCCGGGGTCAGCTCCGCGATTTTCCGTTTCGCGATGCGCCGTCTCTTACAGTATGCAAGTGGATGAGCGATGCGCATTGCATAGCAGCGGATGACGCGGAAAGGGCTCCCGCGCACTCTGACTTTGGACCAGAGTGATCCCAAAGAGGAACGGAGCGACATAGGCAGAGTATTCAGGCTGAAGAAACAAGATACAAGAGACAAATAAGCACCAGTCGGCTACGATTTGCCCGTGCCCAAGAATATTCTTATTACCGGTGGTGTCGGCTTCATCGGCGTGAATGCCGCGGAACGATTCCTGCGTGAAGGCTGGCAGGTCGATATCTTCGATAACTTTTCAAGAAGGGGAGTAGAACTCAATGAGCAATATCTTCAGGGTGTTACAAATGCGAAGCAGCTTACGATTCACCGCGGCGACGTTCGGAAAGATCAGGATCTCCTCGTGAAGCTTTGTAAAAAGGCAGATGTCGTTCTGCACCTTGCCGCGCAAGTCGCTGTCACCACGTCTGTCTCCGATCCCCGGACGGATTTCGCTATCAATGCGCTCGGGACTTTTAATGTCCTCGAAGCGGTGCGGGCAAGTGGCAAAAAACCCATCGTGATCTACGCATCGACAAACAAGGTCTACGGTTCATTGGAGCATCTCTCGGTGATTGAAGAGAAAAACCGATACACATTCGGGGGAGGGTTGCGCGCTGTGGATGAATCTCAACCACTCGATTTCCACTCGCCTTATGGCTGTAGCAAAGGAGCAGCGGATCAGTACGTGCGTGATTACAGCCGCATCTACGGTCTCAAGACCGTCGTGTTCCGGCAATCATGCATCTACGGCACTCGGCAACTCGGCATTGAAGATCAGGGTTGGGTCGCGTGGTTCATGATTGCGGCGATGTTCAGGCGGTCGGTGACGCTTTATGGTAACGGCAAACAAGTGCGCGATCTTCTGTTCGTCGATGATCTGATCGAAGCGTACGTTCAGGCGATTGCCCACATCGATAAGTGCTCGGGGCAAGCCTATAATCTCGGAGGAGGATCCGAGAATGCATTATCACTCTTGGAATTCTTCGCGATTCTCGAAAAGGACTTCGGGCAGAAATTATCTCCGGCGCACTCTCCGGAACGCCCGGGAGACCAGCCGATCTTTATTGCGGATAATGGGAAATTTGCGGCGGATACGGGATGGAAGGCGCAGACGCCCGTACGAGAGGGATTGAAGAAGTTGAATGATTGGTTACAGGAGAATAGGGAGATGCTGGAGAAGTTTTATGGAGTGTGATTGACCAATGGAGAAATTCTCGGGTCATATTTGTGGAACTGTATTAATACAGTAATACATACAACAGGATCTCATCATCAGGAATTTTTATGTACATACGACAAAAACTCCTCCAACTCCCCCCACATTCCATACATCTCGATTTCTCTACTGTGCCCGTAGAGATGAAAGAACGGCTGGTTCGTCTCCTTCGAGTACCCATACAAATATTTTGCGAGCGCCATCCACGACCCCATCGCGCTATGCGGCGTTTTCAATCTCTGTAAGCGCAAATAACGGGCTCGTAGCGGTCCGAGAGGGTCGAGCACTTTCCAGCTCAACTGCAAACGCCTGCGATATGGGAAGGGGAAGATTTGTAAGGTGATCGGCTGTAGAAAAGGATCGGGTGCAGAAAATTCCAGATCTTTCGTCGTACGCGCTCCAGTGAATCCCGATTCTTTTACTAGATCGCGTATCTGCGGATTCACCGCTCCATAGGGATAGCAGAACATTGTGCATGGTTTGCCGGTCACTTCTTCCACCCATTGTTTACTTCCACGAATTTCTTCGGTCGCACGTTCTTTGGAGATCAGCGTCAAATGAGGATGCGAAAGAGAGTGTGCGCCGATGGTGTGACGGTGAGAAAGATCCTGGATCTGTTTTTCGGTCATCATCTCCGCACTGTGCTGGGCATGGGGACAGATATAGAAGGTTCCCTTTGTGTTATACCGATCAAGGAGATCTGCGACCTTGAGGTCGAGAACATAGCCGTCGTCCCAGGAAGTGAGGAATTGCATAGCAGTGCATCAAGTATTACGTATGATGTATTACGTATTAAGTATAGATATACATGATACTTCATACATAATACGTAATACTTACGCAGTCTTATGAAAAAGAGAGCGATCATTACGGGCATTACAGGGCAAGATGGCTCGTACCTGGCAGAGCTCCTTATCCAGAAAGACTACGAAGTCCATGGAGTGGTTCGTCGCGCTTCTACCTTCAACCGTGGACGCATTGATCATCTCTGTTCCGATGTGGGGCATCCGGATGCTGCTATTTACCTGCACTACGGTGATCTCGGCGACAGCAACTCGCTCCTGCGTATTCTGAGTGATGTGAAACCCGACGAAATCTATAATCTCGCCGCGCAAAGTCACGTCGGCGTGAGCTTTGATATGCCGGAATACACAGGAGACATCACTGCGCTCGGAACGACACGTCTTCTCGAAGCGCTGCGCACGAGCAAACTTCCTGCGAAGTTTTATCAAGCCAGCAGCTCCGAGCTCTACGGGAAGACAACGAGTCCTATGCAAAACGAGGAAACGCCGTTTTATCCGCGGAGTCCCTATGGGTGTGCGAAGGCGTACGCGTACTACCTCACGAGAAACTATCGCGAGAGTTACGGCATGTATGCGGTGAACGGCATTCTCTTCAATCATGAATCCCCTCGTCGCGGAGAGAACTTCGTTACGCGCAAAATCACCCTGAGTCTCGCAAACATTCTCGCGGGCAAACAGGAGTGTCTCTATCTGGGAAATCTCGAAGCGAAACGCGATTGGGGATACGCTCCCGAATTTGTCGAGGGCATGTGGAAGATCATGCAGCAGCCGGAGCCGGAGGATTACGTACTCGCGACCGGTCGCACGGCATCGGTTCGTGATTTCCTGGAGCTGTGCATGAAGCACTTGCATATCCGCTACGAGAGAAAAGGATCCGGCAAAGACGAAACGTACACCGATACGAAAACAGGAAGGACCATCGTTGCGCTCGATCCGCTGTATCACCGCCCTGCGGAAGTGGATTTCTTGCTCGGGGATGCATCGAAAGCGAAGAGAAAGCTGGGATGGGAGGCGAAGACGACCATCGAAGAATTAGCGAGGATCATGTTGGAGGCGGATTGTAGGGAGCAGGGGATCTCTCTCTGAGACAAAGTTGCAAGTTGCAGGTTGCAAAATCGCTTTTCTGCAACTTGCAACCTGCAACCAAAAACAAGTCTCGTGCTACTCTTTTCTCCGATGCGCCGAAAAGCGGCAATCATCGGAGGGATAGCTGCACTGGTCGTTGTCCAGCTTCTTATTCTGTCGGGATATGCAGTCGTTCTCCTGCGTACGGAGCTTGCGACGATTCCTTCCGCGGAAACATCAAGCAGGCTTTCTCCGTTTCTGGAGTTTGGTCGAACAGTTGATCGGTGGGTTAGTGCATTTTACAAGGGACCAACGCCCGAAGAGACATTGCCGCAGTACGCATTGGATATTTCTCCTGATCAGTGGGGTCGATTATTGCAAAGCCTTCCCACGCCGGAGACCGCATTTAACGAAGATCTTGCGCCGTGGGTTCCTGCAGTATTTTCTGCCGAAGGAAAGCAGTGGGAAGTACATGTACGTGTGCATGGGGAAACCCCTGCGCATTGGTTGTGGCCAAAAAAATCCTATGAAGTGCGCTTTGCCGATGATGCTCCGTTTCACGGAATGCGGCAGCTGCAACTTCTTCTACCTGAGGAACGCGAATGGGTGAATGATCTCCTCCGGATGCGCCGCAGCCGCATGATGGGGCTCGTGCATCCCGAAGTTTCTTTCATTGATCTCCACCTCAACGGTCGCGGACCGATGATTTATCTGAGCAGCGAAGGATGGTCGGAAGATTCAGCGAAGCGTCAGGGGAGGGGTGGTGATGTCGCGCTCTACAGGATTTCTCTGCAAGGAGCAGGATCCGAATCGTTACCGGATGCGGCTTATTGGGAAAGGTCGGGGTCTTCCGAAGTTCGCGCTTCTGATGATGCACTGGGACTCCTCATAGAACTTTCCCGTCCAGGAGCAGAAACTGATCCGGATTATCTGACAAAACTCAGCCAGGTGATGGATCTCGACCGGCTTTCCTCGTATATGGCATTGCGGTTGCTGATGGGCAATCCCGTTGCCCGTGCGGATGAAATGCGACTGCTTTACCGCAGTGTCAACGGACGTTTTGAACCGGTGCCGTGGAATATCGCCCTCAGCGAACCGCGATCAATTCTGGCACCAGCGGGTATCCCTCTTCTCGATGCCGCATCGCGCGTGCCAGCACTTCGCAGTCGTGCACAGGCACAACTCCAGGAATATCTCCAAATCGAAGCCAGCACCGATCTGCAATCTTTTCAGACAACCCGTAGAAATATCGAGGCGCCGTTCTACAGCGATCAGTGGAAACTGCCGAGCAACCGCATCGTCCGTAATGCACTCAATACTCAACAGGATCTATTGAAAAAAAGCCTTGATGCTATCCGCGCGCAATTGGCCTCGGCCGAAGTGCTGATCAACGAACGCATTCCCGCAGAGGAAAGCGAAGTACTGCTCGTTATCGACGCCAATGCCCGCGGTCCGGTTGCAGGTCTGCTTTCTTCGATCACCTTTCCGCCACGGTACGCAGAGATTCTTTCGAGCGGTCAGATTCACGTGTTTCGCGATACCGGTGATGGAGTCTACGGAGAAGGAGATTTGCCTATCCCTATGATCGCTTCCGGAAGCACGCTGCAATTTTTGGAAGGTCAGGAGCGGCTTCTGTGGCCGGGCAATCCTGCGGTTACTTCCGAAGGTGAACTGCTGCGTCCGCCGCACCGCCGGCACAGGTTCTTCCTCGTCGGAACGCCGGCGATGCCTCGTATCACGATGGACGCGCTGCCTCTGCCGGTGGGCATCGGCAATGCGGTGACCGGCGGAGACGGACAAGTACTCGGCACGGCTCTCGTCGATGATCGCGTGTACGGGACGATATTGCCCCTACAGATGAAACGCCCGGAATTCCTCAGTCGTAATCCGCAATTTACCGCTCAAGGGAGCAGTGGCGTGCTGCTCAAGGGTTCCGTGACGCTCGAGGGCACCATTGCGATCCCGACGGGAATCTCCTTGCATGTCGCGCCGGGAACGCAGATGCGAATGGGCAGCGGTGCGATACTTCTTTCCTACGGATCCGTGACGATGCTCGGGGAAGAGGCTCTGCCGATTCGCATTCTTCCTGCAAAGGAAGGTGTCACATGGGGAACCATCGCCGTTATCGATGCCTCTGAACCGAGCGACCTGCATTTTGTGACAGTTGTTGGAGGAAGAGGAGGAAGAGCGGGCGGAAAGAAACTCCCAGGTTCTATTACGCTTGCGGGAAGCCCCGGCAGTATTACCAACGTGACCGTCGATCATGCGGAGGGGGATAGCGCGATTGCTCTCTCACAGATATTTGTCGATATGCGCGATACGGTGATCCGCGGGAGTGCGGGCAGGGGAGTGCTCGTGGAGTCTGCCCTCGCCGGTCGCATGGAATCCGTGGCGGTCTCTACATCTTCCGGTCATGCGATTGATCTTCGCGGTTCCCCGATTGTCATCCGTAATGTTGTCGTAGAGGGATCCTCGTCAGCCTGCATTCATGTCGCCGATCGCTCTGCACCATTGATCGAGGATTCACGATTACAGGGATGCGCAGTGGGAATTCTTTCTGAAGATGGCGGGCATGTGGTTGCCAAGAATGTCACGTTAGTCGGAAATCAGATCGGATTTTCTGCGGGTGGCGGTTCTCCCGCATTCGGTCCTGGATCCATCGTCGCGAATGGAACGGTGTTTGTGGATAATGGGGAAGAGATGCAGGAAGAGAGTGGGGGAGTGGTGGCGGTGGAGTGATATTTCACATTCTCTGGTATTACCTCCTCCCTCCGGCTCCCTCCTCCTTCGGAGGAGAGAGAGCTTTGTTTCAAGAGTGAATAAGTATGGTTTTCCTTGTTGCATGCAGACAACACACAGCACACATTCCCCTCCTCCGAAGGAGGAGGGGGTAGGGGAGGAGGTTATTACAACGCCAGATATTTTCTCCCCGCTTTCGCAATCGCCTTTCCATCCAACACTGATTTCAAATCGTAGATCAATCCTCCGTTTTTTGTCGCTCCGAGTAGTCCTTCGGTTCCGAGTGCGAGATATTCCTTGTGCGGCACGAGGAGAACGATCGCGTCATACGGTCCTTCTTCCAGTGTTCCCGGCTTCCATCCGTTGCGTTTAATTGTCGCAGATGACATGTACGGGTCGTGCACCAACACCGCGTGTGCTTCTTTTTCCAGGGTACGAATAACATCGCCAGATTTACTGTTTCGAGTATCTGGCACATCTTCTTTAAATGTGAGTCCAAGGACCAATATCCGTTTCTCGCTTGCCCCTATGGCGTCTTGAACTTGCTTTGCAACGAACTGCGCCATGCCCTCATTCACTGCGCGCCCTGCAGTGATCACTTGAGTATTCATACCGATCGACCTTGCCTTTTCCACAAGATAGTACGGATCTACGCCGATGCAGTGCCCTCCGACGAGACCGGGGGTGAAGCGGAGAAAGTTCCATTTCGTTGATGCCGCGTCGAGCACGTCCTTGCTTGCGATGCCTATTTTACCGCAGAGCATTGCGATCTCGTTGATATAGCCGATGTTCAAATCACGCTGGGCATTCTCAATCGCCTTCGCCATTTCCGCGACTTTGATATTCGGCGCTTTGTGGATGCCCGCCTTCACCACTGATCCATAAAGCGTGGCGAGCGTTTCAAGCACTTCCGGCGTTTGTCCGGAGACAACTTTTACGATCGTATGCAGTCGGTGTTTCTTATCTCCGGGGTTGATGCGCTCCGGGCTGTATCCAAGGAAGAAATCTTTGCCGCACCTCATCCCAGAGACCTTCTCCAAAATCGGACCGCAGATTTCTTCGGTGGTTCCCGGCCAGACGGTAGATTCAAAGACGACGATTGTGCCACTTTTCATATTCTCCCCGACAGTCTTCGAGCCCGCCTTGAGGATCGAGATATTCGGTTTGTTCCGTTCGTCGACTGGGGTCGGAAGCGCGACAATCACGATAGCCGCTTCAGCAATGATCTTTGGGTCACTGCTCAGGCGCATCTCCACTTCTTTCAATTCCTTCGCATTCAATTCCTTCGTTCGGTCTTGTCCCGCCTGCAATTCGCCGATGCGCCCAGCATCAATGTCGTATCCGATAGTGGGATAGCCTTTTTTTGCAAATCCGTGAGCGAGGGGAAGTCCCACGTAGCCGAGACCAACGATACAGACGGTCGGGAGTGGTTTCATAGGAAGAGTGTAGGGGAGGGGCAGGAAGGTAAGAAAGGGCAGGAAAGGCAGAAAGGGCAGAAACGTTTTTGCCTTTCTAAGCTTTCCTGCCTAGAGTTTCCCGCGTGCGTCACCTTGTTTTCGGTCGGACCCAATCCGCTCATGTGCAGTTCTTCCGCTATTTTTTCGTCGGTGGCAGCTCAGCCGTTGTCGATCTCGTCGCATACACAATCCTCGTCACCGCGTTCGATCTGCACTATGCAATCGCCGCGTTTGTGGGATATATGCTCGGGCTCGTCTGGAATCATCTTCTCAGCGTGCTTTGGGTCTTTAAGGCAAGCAAGCACGTACGGCACAAGGAGCTTCTGATTGTCTTTGGCATTGCCGTCGGAGGTCTTCTTTGGACGTGGCTTCTTCTCTATATCATGATCGACATCTTGGGAATGCATGAAGTCGTAGCGAAGATGGTTTCGCAGGTGCTGGTACTCCTATGGAATTTTGGCATGCGAAAAATCTACGTATTTCATTAAAACCTGTAAGCTTTTCCTGTGGTCAAGATCGCCATCATCGCCGGAGCCGGTCCCGCGGGATTAACTGCTGCGTATGAATTGCTCAAGCGTACGGATGTTCATCCGATCGTTCTGGAATCGACGCAGGCAATCGGAGGTATAGCGCAGACGTTCAACTACAAAGGCAATCGCATCGACATTGGAGGGCACAGGTTTTTCTCAAAGAGCAAGCGCGTGATGGATTGGTGGTTCAACATTCTGCCACGTCAGGGGGCACCTTCGGCAGACGATATTGAGAAGGGACATGAGGTGGATTTGGCGGCGGAGGCGATCGTCGGATATCTTTGCAAAGATTGCATTCCGGAAGAGTTGCAGGTTGCAGGTTGCAGGTTACAAAAAAGCGATTCTGCAACCTGCAACTTGCAACAAGTGGTTTTTCCAGCTCCTGATCCCGAAAAGACCGATCTTGTCATGCTCCAGCGCCCGCGTCTGAGTCGCATTTACTATCATAAGAATTTCTTTCCGTATCCCATCGGGATTACCTTCACAGTTGCGAGACGATTGGGTGTGTTTAACACTATGCTCATTGGCTTCAGCTATATCAAATCCCATTTTTTCCCTCTAAAGGATGAAACCTACCTCGACGCATTCTTCATCAATCGTTTTGGTCGGCGACTCTATGAAACCTTTTTCAAGGATTACACTGAGAAGGTCTGGGGAGTTCCCTGCAATCAAATTCGTGCGGACTGGGGAGCGCAACGGATCAAGGGATTATCGCTGAAACGAGCCGTGGTTCATGCTGTAAAAGATCTTCTCACGAGTAATTTTACAAAAGCCCAGGAGGAACGCGAGACGAGTCTCATTACCCGATTTTTCTATCCTAAGTTCGGTCCGGGACAGATGTGGGAGACGGTGACGGAGCAGATACGGGCGTGCGGGGGAGAAGTACGTATCAAGAGAAGAGTAGTTGGTCTTCGATGGGAAGAAGGGCGCAAGGACACAAGGGCGCAAGGGCGCAATACTTCCAATATTGTCTCTGTTACTGTTGAAAATGTAGAAACCGGCGAAACAGAAGAAATACCGTGTGATTATTTCTTCTCCACAATGCCGATAAGGCATCTGGTGACGATGATGCATCCGAAGCCGAATGATCGGGTGTGCGAAGTTGCCGAGGGATTGGTTTATCGCGATTTTTTGACGGTTGGATTGCTCCTCAAACAATTGCACGTGCAGGAAACAGGGAAGAAGCCTGCATCAACAGTGCCCGACAACTGGATTTACGTACAAGATGGTGGCGTGCATGTCGGGCGCATTCAGATTTTCAATAATTGGAGCCCCTACATGGTCGCGGACCGCAAGAATTCCGTCTGGATCGGGCTCGAGTACTTTGTGAACGAAGGGGACAAGCTCTGGGTCATGCCCGACAAGGATCTCATTGATCTCGGGGTAGGGGAGATGGAGAAGATTGGCTTTGCCCAAAAAGCGGACATCCTCGATGCCTGCGTGCTCCGGATGCCCAAGGCGTATCCTGCGTACTTCGGTAGCTACGATCAACTCGACGTCGTGCGGGACTTCACGCTCACCATTCCCAATCTCTATCTCATTGGTCGCAACGGCATGCATCGCTATAATAATCAGGATCACAGCATGCTCACAGCGATGACGGCGGTGGATAATATTGTCGCTGGATCATCGGATAATCTTAATGTCTGGAATGTGAATGCTGATCGGGTGTATCACGAGGAGAAAGGACAGAGTGAGGTCGGCGAAGAAGACCGTAAAAGAGCTACATAACGTATCGAGAGCAAAATTTACCGCGGTGTATTCTCGCATCTGTTCGCTCCCGCACTCCAACGGCAGCGCGCGAAGATATTGGCGCGCAACCCGTTTGTGCAGTTTGCCTGTGTGCGGATTGCTGAGCAGGTATATTTTTCCGAGCAGTACGGATAGCCAGTGTAATAGGGACCGCTGCGCGTCTTTCCGAAGACACACAAATCATTTTGCAGGCACTGCGCGGTATCCCGGATAGGGAGGCATCGATCCTGGTAGGTCGCCGCGATACAGACCGCCCCATTCCAGATACATAAATTGCCGTTGGTATCGCGATTGCCGCATTCCTGTTGATTCATCTGATTGCAGCGCTTCGGCGCCCCTGGGCCGTTGCGGGAGAAATCGTCTGCGCACGTTTGTCCCACCACTTTGCATGGTTTGTAGTTGGACGGAATAAAGGACGGGCAAGTGCTGCGGTTGTATTCGTAGCAGCGGATTTTGTCGATGCATCCGCGCGCGAGATCCCAGAGTTTGTTGACGTTCTGCAGACAGCGGTCGCGGGTCATCGTTTCGAATCTGCACTGTGCGTCGCAACCATCATTACTTACGGCATTTCCGTCATCACATTGCTCGACGCCGGCGCGCGCGACTCCATCACCACAGCGGGCGTTTCTACACGTTCGCGTGCAGGCATCGGTTGCCGTCGTATTCCCGTCATCACATTCTTCACCCGGCTGAATGAATCTATCTCCGCATGCAGCTCGCTTGCAGGTAGTCGTGCATGCATCGGTATTTACCTGGTTGCCGTCGTCGCATTCTTCCGTTCCTGTGCGTGTGAGACTGTCACCGCAGACAGCCAGGCGACAGTTTCTTGTACACCTTCCTGTATCCGTCATCGCGCCCTCGTCACATTGCTCACCAACCTGAACGATGGCATCGCCGCAGATGGGAGTCGCACTGCATACATGACCGAAGGATGCATAATCGAGACCTGCTCCGAATGCAAAAAGCTTACTGCGCTCTTCGGATGTGAGTGTCCGCTTCCAGAGACTGATCGAGTCCACAGATCCTCCATACTGCGGTTGACCGGCAACAGCACCGATTTTCATGGGCTGCGTTCTATCTCCTATTCCTCCGTTCCATGATGCGGTCACAGCAGGGTTCCACTGCAGATCAGACCTGCCCGTTTGGATACCGATGGTCTGTGTCTGCGGATCCATCCATACCGTCAGGAGCGAGTATTTGTATGTCCCATTGATGGGCGTGATTGGTGTTGATACTGTTTGGCTTTGCGCGCCGTTCATGACGGTAAAGATAACATTGCTATTCGTCATGGCGATCTTAAATTCTCCTGGCTTCTCCGCGATTCCCTGTGCGTACGACTGGTTGTTCATTCGTAGAGAAGGATAGATCCACAGCGCGAAGGTGAATCCGCTTGTACGAGTATCTCCGAGTGACAGTAGAGGGGATTCCGCGCGAAGGCGCTCACCGGAGTAGCTTGTTTCGAGACCGAGCCCCAGATTGATCTGTCCAGGCCCTGTCCCAATGCCGTTTGCCGCGTCGCTTGTTTCTTCGATGAGAGAGATCGATCCGTGGCTATCTTTGTGCGACCGTGGGTGAAACTGAGCACCGCTGGTCATCGGTTCATCAAGTTTCCAGTGACTCACCAGACGATTGAGAAGACAAGTTCCCTGCGGAAGAGGAGTGCACACACTGGGGGTACCGTTACAAGTGAAGCCGAATTCCAGTCCACATGCCGCAGAACATCCGTCACCACCCGTGAAATTCCGGTCATCGCATGTTTCGCCGGAATTCAGTGTTCCATTACCACACATCCGTACGCAGGTACTCAGTGTTTCCCCAGTGCAGCTGAATCCCGGTTCCACGGTACACAGAGCAGAGCAGCCATCTCCGGCGATGATATTTTGATCGTCACATTGTTCGGAAGGGCGCCTGATACCGTCGCCGCATCGTGCGGATTGGCAGACATTTGTACAGGTGTCGGTATTCACCTGGTTTCCGTCATCACACTGTTCTCCGCCTTGAACGATACCGTCGCCGCAGCCCAAGCGCCGACAATCGTTACTACAAGAGTCACTAGTATCTCGATTACCATCATCACACTGCTCATTGCTTTCCATAGCTCCATTGCCACACACTGCATTGCTACTTGGAACAGTGGCTGAAAATGCCAATCCTCCCCCGATCATCCAAAGACGATCGTGAAAAGAAAGAAGCTGGTGATTGGCAATGGGTTTTTGACATGGTGATGTGGCTGTTTTCCCCCAGTTCCTGCCATCGACTGAAGACAATATCACCTTGAAACAGTTGGGGCTCCTCATCGTGGCATTCGGATCATTCGCATTGCCGATAGCGAAAAGATATCCCCCATGTGCCACGAGCTGACCGGGGTTCACCACATAGCGCCCCGTACTGAGCCAGGAAGGAAAAATGCTCGCAGACTGCCAGCTCGTTCCATTTGTGGAGGTGGAGATCATGCGTCCGCTGATTCCCCATAAGGCATTTTGGAATGTGGTGATCGATCCGCCGTACCAGGAAGCAAGATGGGTCCATTGAGCTGAGGCATTTGCCAGACCGTATGTCTTGCGGAGACCCGTCGCTGAACTTGTCGGAGCAAAAAGCGTTCCATTGTATATGTAGATGGGGGCATTGTATGCGATGGCGGTAGTGGGGAGAGTTGGTCCCGGCAACCAGATTATTCCGTCGGAAGAGTGATATGTCGTCTTGTAGTAGCAGTTCTGTCCGCAGCCCGCACCCCCGATCACCCACAACTCTCCATTCCATTCGATTGCTGATGCTCCGTAGACTTTATAGGGCAGTGTGCCTATCTGCGGCCACGTTGCTCCATCCGCTGATGCAAATACTTTGTCTGAGATGCCGGCTCCCGGTGCTGTGCCGCCAATAATCCACATCTTCCCAAGTGCAACGGTAGCGGCGAATTCCCCTCCGGTCGTAGGCAAACTTGGTTCTGGATTCCAAGACAGGGAAAGCCCTGCGGGGGCATTCTCCCTTACACATACACTGTTGCATCCGTCACCGTCTGCTGTGTTGCCGTCTTCACACTCTTCGTAATTGGAAAGACTGCGATCACCACACGTAAACGTCCAGCGGCAGCTTGCACATGCGTCCCGGGCGTCATAATTGCCATCGTCACACTGCTCCGGTGCAACGGTAATACTGTCCCCGCAGCTTTGGGCGACTTGCCCCGTAGCGGCACTGTGCCATAAACGTACGGAAACCGATGCGACGAGCGTGAGACCGACGATGGTGATCGTGCTGACCGGACGTTTGAAACACGCGTTGTGTGCGGTTTTCATGTGGATAGTGGAAAAGGATGTGTGTGATGAGCATGGGGAGAGCGTCACCCATGAATATACTATTATATCATAAAAACGTATATTAACAAATATCTGCAAACCACGCTGAAAAACTGTGTATGTGCCTTATACCGCTCCACGTCTTTTTTACCACTGCTGTAAACTGGGAACTGCTTCGGACATGGCTTCAGAATTTTTTAGTGTCAATTGTGTGTTATGAGAGCCGAATCTCCAAAAAGTTCTGGGATAATATCTTCCACCATATAAGTGCCTTGACCTGTGTAGGGCACATGAAATTGTCCGCCGAGTGATGAAACAGTTGTTTGTGGATCCCAACCTGCAGTCTGTAATTTCTGCTCAATGATTGATTCCAATGCAAATCGCGCAACAACATCTGTCTGAAAATTTTGGAAATCCACCTTTCTTCCAACAAGAATTTCTAATTGATCACGTATAGATGATCGTGCGTCAAAAAATTCTGTGACATACCCGGGACTTTCCTGTCCTTGCCATGTCATCGTTCCTCTTCCATCTTCGCCAGGAGTTATTGCTGCTTGTTCCAATTGCCATGCGAGTACGGCATTTTCTCCTCTAACCTGATCCGCTACGAAAGCATATGAAGCGCGAATGTGATTACGTAACATGCCTGGTTGCATGGAAGCAGGAGATACAATCTGGTTTCCCATCAGTGGATAGTGCAATGTAAATCTCGTATCTGGCTTCGCAATTCGCTGTTTTCCAAATTGGAAAAGATATGCCGCATTACTCTCCGCGTGTGTTGTCGCAAGACTGGTAATTGTCGCTTCCTTTTTTTGGTTGGCAATGAGAGTCTCAATCAACAATGAAGCTTCGATGTCTCCACCTGAGGAGTTGATGAGAAGGAGGATATCCCATCGATTGTGGCTAACTTCTTCTGCAACTGCTTCCAGGTGTGCCATTCGAGCAGCCTCTCTGTATAAGGAAATTTGATTCGCAGTCTGGTTCTCATCAACTTCATTTACATTTTTAATGAGTCGTCGTACATCCCCGCTTGCTTCTTGCATCGCTAGTAGGGGCAGCGCACCCGGGATGGTTTGTATTGCATCATTCGTATAATTCAATATTTCAAAATGCGTGTGTTGTCTGGCAGCATTTCGCATGTCGGTGGTCTCTGCATTGACGAAGTTATTGAATGCGAAGGTGAGTCGGCCCCTTGCCGCAGTGGAGCGTTCCATAGGGGTAATACTATCCATAAAGCAAATTTAAATTTATTTTTCAAATTTGTCAAGTATCTTCCCATTTGTTTCATTAAGCCATTAATACATTTTTTTTGATACCACTCCACCGCCCTCTTCACTCCCTCCCCAAACGGTACTTTTGGATCAAACCCAAAGGCTTTCTTCGCCTTCGAAATATCCGCTATGTAGCGGATCACTTTCATTTTCTTCTTCTCCTAAATCCCCAACCTTTCTCTGCCATATGTCCTGGAAAAGTTTGAGCAATATCAGTGCAAGGACTTGTATCACCTGGTTTCTTTGGTATTTTTTCATCAAAAATCTTTTGCAGTTCCTGAAGCCCCTCATTATGCAATGCTGTCACTGCCTGTCGCATTGTCGCATCTGCAACGACATTCGCAAATTGCGGATCAATGAATGCAGTATCAATATCTTCAGTCGGAAGATTGTTGGTCATAAGGTTTAGTTATGAAAGTACAGGATTCAAGGTTTTCTCCAAGTTCGGTTTTCTAGGAGTGGTGCCAAAAATGCGTCGATGTCCGCAGTTCTGATCTCCAAATCATCCTCTCGATCCTTATCTATAATATTATTATAATTCATTTATTATATTTGTCAAATTGCTCTATGCTCCATTTCTAACAACAGAAACTTCTGTTCTATGTATGTTTGGCATACCACTCCACCGTCTTCTTCACTCCTTCTGCAAACGGTGTTTTGGGATCATATCCGAAGGCCTTCTTCGCCTTTGAAATATCCGCCACATACCGGATGACTTCTCCCGTTCGCGACTCCCCAAGTTCAATTTTCGACTTCGATCCCGTGAGTTCGATGATCATCTCCGCGAGTCGCAGGATTGTCGTGCCTTCGCTAAATGCGAGGTTATAGGTGTCATTTTTCACAGCATCGAATTTTTCAAGTGCCTTGATCACGCCGGAGACGGCGTCGTCGATGTAGGTGAAGTCGAGACATTTGTCTTTGCCGAAGATTTTCAGCGTTTCATTCTTGCGCGCCTGACGGATGAAGAGGGGCACGACGCGGACGGAATCGTCGTAGGCGCCGTATACATTACTAAAGCGGATGATCACATGATCAATTCCGTAGCAGCGTGTGTAGGCATGAACGAGCGCTTCGCCGCCGACTTTGCTTGCGGTGTAGGGGCTCTCGCAGTTTTCGACGCGCACCAAGTCCTCTGTGAGTCTGTCGACCTGGATATTGCCATATCCTTCACGAGAACCAGCGAAGAAGAATTTTTTGATACCATTGTTGCGTGCGAATTCCAGCGTATTAAAAAGCGTGATGAAATTATCCAGCGCACGTGGAGGATCTTCCACAAGTTCATAGACGCGGGCATTGGCGCCGAGGTGGATGATCACGTCAGCTGTGAGCTGTGAGCTATGCGCTATGAGAGCTTCTCTGTCCCGGAGGTCGAGGATCGTGGTGATTTTTTGCACAGCCGGCTGCCATTTATTGGGTACCCAGTCGACACCGGCAACGTCGTAGCCTTTTTGCAGGAGCGTTTCGCAGAGGCGGGTGCCAATCGTTCCTGATGAACCAGTGACCAAGATTTTCATCCCACATACCGTAGCGGAGGTTTAGGAACCTCCGCTACGGGATTATGGTTTTTTCATAGAGACGCACTGCCAGTGCGTCTCTACAATGTCATGGCATGCTCTCCCTCATTCTCCCCACATTCAACGAAGCGGAAAATCTGCCGGAACTTCTCCCGAAGATCCGTGCTGCTCTTTCACATGTTCCCCATGAGATCATCGTTGTCGACGACGACTCTCCGGATGGCACATGGAAAGTAGCGCAAGAGCTTTCGCAGCAGCTTGGCGATGTTCATGTCATCCGTCGCATGGGTCGCAGAGGTCTTTCTTCCGCGGTCATCGAGGGGTTTCTCGCAGCGAAGGGCGATGTGCTTGCGGTCATGGATGCCGATGGGCAGCATGACACGGGACTGCTACAAAAACTTCATGGTGCGGTGAAGCAGCGGTCCGGCATTGCCATCGGGTCACGCTATGTTTCCGGGGGGAGTGTGGGAGAGTGGGATGAGCGTCGGTACATGCTCAGCCGGATCGCGACAAAGATGGCGCTTTCTCTTTGCGCTGTGAAAGCCAAAGATCCCATGAGTGGTTTTTTCGCGATTGACCGCAAGGCATTTGAAGAAGTTCTTCCGCGGCTCAATCCCAAAGGCTTCAAAATTCTTCTTGATCTCCTCGTGCATGTTCCGAAGACGACGCATGTTTCCGAATTGCCGTTCACGTTTGCCACGCGTCGGCATGGGGAAAGCAAGCTCTCGCGCAGAGTGCAGCTGGAATTTCTGGAATACCTCTATGACGTGAGTCTCGGAAACTGGATCCCGCTCACGTTCGTGAAGTACTGCATTGTGGGAGGTC
>Ga0155266_105_pt1 | contig 43600 bp, 39 predicted proteins | sample RifCSPhighO2_02_FD_106234 | JGI IMG/M metagenome (GOLD analysis project Ga0155266, IMG submission 106234) | Candidatus Peribacteria bacterium RIFCSPHIGHO2_02_FULL_53_20 | reverse complement strand
TGAAAATCAGTGTATTAGAAAAAGGGCACAAATCAAAAGGGCGCAAGGGCGCAATCTTGTGCCCTTGCACCCTTGGTTCTTGTGCCCTTATTTCAAATTCACCTTCGCCCCCGCAGCTTCGAGCTTCTTCTTCATCACCTCGGCCTCGGCTTTGGGAACGTTCTCCTTCAGTACCTTTGGCGGAGCATCGGTTGCTGCCTTGGCATCGCCAAGAGGCCAGCCCGTGATTTCACGGACGACTTTGATAACGGCGATCTTCTGCGCGCCACTATCGGCAAGCTCCACATTGTAGGAGCTCTTCTCGTCTTCTGCGGCTGCACCGGCGCCTGCGGCGGGAGCGGCTGCGGCAGCGACAGGAGCGGCTGCGGAAATTCCGTACGTCGTCTCCATGAATTTCACGACGTTATTGAGAGAAACGACATTCAGTTTTTCCAGTGCGTCGATCACTGCTTGCTCTTCTTTTGTGAGCGTTGCTGCGGCGTCTGCCATGGGAATAGGGGGTAGGGAAGTAGGGGGTAGGGCGTAGGGCGTAGGAATGGGTTACGTCGACTTTTTCTTGGCGACTTCACTCAATGCACGGGCAAATCCAGTAAGCGGTGAGTTGCAGATACTGGCAAAGGATCGGAGTGGTGACTGGATCATGCCGGCGAAGATTCCCAGGAGCTCTAAGCGCCCCGGCATCTTCGCCATCGCGACGGCTTCATCCTTGCTGAGCGCTTTGCCATCGTAGATGCCGCCGATGAGAGCGATTTGGTTGTGGTCTTTGGCGAACTTGAAGGCGATCTGGGCGCCTGTGAGCGGATCTTCGAAACTGAAGATGCAGGCGACGGGACCGTCGAGCGCGCTATCTCCGATTTCGGGAAGTCCGACTTCTTTTGCGGCAATGCGCATCAAGGTTTTCTTCGCGACTTTCATCTCTGCCTTTCCTTCCTTAAGTTTGCCACGGAGTGCTGTGACATCACCCACGGTGAGACCGATGTAATGGGCGAAGATCACCGACTGCGCCTTTTTCATCTTGTCTTTAAGCTCGGTGAGCTGTGCCTGCTTCTGTACTTTAGTGAGGGCCATAATAATGGGGTTATAAAAAAGGTCTCCCTAGTACGTCCGGGAGACCAGCGAGGCACACGGCACGGTTCAACAAGCCGGAGCCGGGTGATCGATGCTGTATGCCTCGGAGGGACTTACCTTCGGCCATCAGCCTAATGCCCTCGGTCTTCGGACGAAGAGAGTGTACTCAGATTCATCGAGCGGTCAAGAAATTCTTGAGAAAAAAGAGTGTGGTGCGATAGTTTTTCTGTCTTTTCCTGCCCTCTATACATTGCCCACACCCCTCCCAAATTCTATAGTCCTATCTCTATGGACTCGCGTGTCACCGATCCCCAGGCGCTTCTGGAGAGGATCCGGGCTTCCGGTAAGGAGCTTCAGGGCGAGCGTGTGGAAAAGGCGTATGCCATTGCGGAGAATCTGTATCGGAATGAGATGCATTGGTCCGGTGTTCCTGTCCTCACGCACGTTCTTGAAGTCCTCGAGACGCTGCTTCCCTTCGAGCCCGATGAAGATGCCGTGATTGCGACGCTTCTGCACCATGTCCTTGCGCTGAAGGGCATGACGTTCGGAGAACTCGAAGATCGCTTCGGAACCCGTGTCCGCTCACTTATTGGTGGGGTGCATCTGCTCGGGTACGTGACGGTGCATGATCGTCGCCATTCCATCGATGATCTCCGGCTCATTCTCCTCACCGTTTCCGACGATGTGCGCACCGTACTCATCGCGCTTTGCGATCGCTGCGCGCTGCTTCGCCACGTCGCAGATCTCCCGCGCCCCGTAGGAAAAAAACTCTCCCAGGATGTCCTCCAGCTCTTTGCGCCCGTCGCATCGCGTCTCGGTATCTATGCGCTGAAGCGTGAGCTCGAGGAGCGCGCGTTCCCGATGGTGTATCCCGGGGAAGCGGAGCGCATTCAGGATCAGCTTTCCCGTGTCATGGAGGAGAAGGGTAAATTTCTGGAGCAGTCTGCGGCGTTTGTGCGCGGCTATCTTGCCGAGAACGCTATTGATACCACGGTCGACGCGCGCCAGAAGCAGCTCTATAGCATTTTCTCGAAGATGCGCAGCAGGAGCGTCACGCACGTCGGCGATGTCTATGATCTCTTCGCGCTCCGGGTGATCGTCTCTTCCGAGGCCGAGTGCTACCAAGCGCTGGGGCTGCTCCACCGTCTCGGTCGTCCCATCGCCAACCGGTTCAAGGACTACATCGCATTTCCCAAGCCCAACGGCTACCAGAGTCTCCACACCACACTCGCGCAGATTCCCCATGTCCCCGAAGGGGTCTTCGTCGAGGTGCAGATTCGCACTGCCGCGATGCACCGAGAAGCCCAGTACGGTGTGGCCGCACACTGGAGTTACAAAGAGAAGGGATCGCGCACGGCGCACGCGCTCGCACAGGCGCAGCTTCAGCGTTTACTTTCGTCGCAGCAATCTGTCGAGCAAGGTACGGGGAAGGATGTACTTGTCGATCACATCTTCATCCTCACGCCGCGCGGGGACATCGTGGAACTTCCGGAGGGGGCAACACCACTCGACTTCGCTTTTCAGGTACACACGGATCTCGGTCTTGCCTTCCGTGCCGCGCGCGTGAACGGCACGATCGTTCCACTCAACTATGCGCTGCAAAACGGCGATGTGGTGGAGATCATGAAGAGGAAAATCCCGGAGCCTTCCTCGCAGTGGCTGCAGCTGCTGAAGACTGCGTCATCGAAAAGCAAACTCAAGCGTTACCTCTATGCACAGCAGCGACCGCAACTCATCGGTCGGGGGAGGGAACTCCTGAATGCCGAACTACTCCGATTCCATCTACCCGTACTCGATACGGATTTGAGTGTTCTCAAATTGTATGACGGGGAAAAACTTTCCAAAGAACGGCGCGAAGATATGCTCATGAAGATCGGTCAGGGGGCGGAAAAGGTAGCAACCGCACTCACGCATTTCGATGCTCTCCAAGGGAAATTGATTCATGATCTTCCGGGTCGCGTCGTCCGCAGTTCCCGCCGGGAAACCGTTGTTGGCATTGAGGGCAATGTCCCCATGCCCGTGCGCTATGCCAAATGCTGCGAGCCGCAGGAGTGGCCCCACGGCGATATCGCCGGTGTCATCGGTCGCACCGGAGCGGTGATGGTGCATCGCGGCGAATGCAAAATGTTCAAAAATGCGAGCAAAGGGAGGAGGGTCAAAATATGGTGGAAATAGCCGCACCGCCTGCTGGCGTGCGGCGATGGATGTATTACATATTTCCGCACCCCAGTAGGGGTGCTGCTGGGAGAATGCTATTTCATGAATAACGAGGCAATTGGCTTTAGACCGCTTTCTTTTGGTATTCGCTCCGTCACCACTTTTCCTTTCCGCTTAAACACCCGGTACGCACCCGCATTCTTTTTCGCAGGAATGACGCGATAGCCATCGTCTATAAATGCAATGGCGCAGTTGTTTTCTATGGCAATCCCCATCCCACCGATCTTCCCGATCATCCGTTCAAAATATTTTTTTCTCGGTAGATGGAGGGTGTGACCATCGAAATGCGGGCAGTGGATTCCCTTAAGAAACCCAAGTCCCCGGACATTGATATATTTCCATCGCTTAGGATTATAAAAGGAGAGGGAATCGCTGTGACCTGACTCAAACCAGCAGATGGATCCGGCACTCACACCGCAGAGCACGATGCCCTGATTCCATGCGACGCGCAGCAGACGATCAATGCCGAGTTGCCGCCAGAGCTTCATCATCTTCAAGGTATTACCCCCGCCGACGTAGATGATATCGGCACCCAGGATTTTTTTGCGGATCTCGGAAGGAGAGGATGCATTATTCAGCAGATACAGGACATCGGTGCGGCATCCCAAGCGTTTTCCGAAATAGAGATCGACGTATTTCCAGTACAGCCTGCTGTCGGACATTGCCGTAGGAAGGAAAAGAAGCTTCGGATGTTTCTTTCTAGAAAGTCGAATGATCTCTTGGTCGATTGCCAGTGTGGAAGCCTTGCGGATAATGCCTCCGCCGATGGCGACGATGGTTTTGGGAGGTTGTTTCATCAGGATGAATGCATAGTATCTTGTTCAAAGGCATCCGTATGAAAAAATGCGCGAAGTCGGGCTTTGCCCGACTGGAGCGCCTCTTCTTAGGGAAAGGAGAGCCCATGAGAGGAAAACCGTAGGTTTTCCTTTCATGAAAGCAACTCCTCCATCAACTTCTCCACCATCTTCTGCCATTTTAATTGCTCGTAATTCTTTGCGCCTTTGGCATACAGCGGTGCGATCTCCAGCCGTTTTTCCGTATCTAATTGCGAGACCAGCTCCTGGATCGCCTTGTGCATATCATCGTCGGAAACCGTGATCTCTTTGTCCTGAATCAACTGTTGAATGCCCATGCGCAGAGTCAGTCGTTCTGTCGCACGCTTGCGCATATCCGCTTCTAGGTCTTTTGCGGTTTTCTTGGATTTCTCCATCCATTGCTCGAGTGTCATGCCTTGTTCCTTGAGCGAGCCCGCGAAATCCTCGATGAGATTTCTAAATTCGTCTTCGATCAGTTCATCGGCGAGATCCACGCTTGTTGCCTTGAGGATTGCCTCAAAAAGCGAGCCCTCGCGGCGCTGCTTCTCGATGCGGTCTTCCTGCTCTTTCATCCCTGAATGAATGCGATCCTTGAGAGCTGCGGCATTTTCCATCTGGAATTTCTCTTTCACAAAGGCATCACTGAGTTCGGGGCTTTTCACTTCTTCCACGGACTTCACTTCGACGTGAAATGTCACGGGCGTCCCTGCGAGATGCTCGGCGTGGTATTTCTCCGGAAACTTCAGCGGGAAGCTCTTCTTGTCGCCGGTCTTAAGTCCCACGAGCTGATCTTCGAATCCCGGGATCAGCGCTTTGCTCCCGATCACGACCGGCCGTCCTTTCATTTCGCTTCCGGGAATGAGTGTCCCCTTATCGTCCTCTCCGCGGACGTCGAGCATGAGACGATCGCCGGACGCGGCCGCGCGCTCAACGGCAGTGCTGATCTGATGTTCCACCATCAGCGACTCGATCATGCGATCAATGTCCTTGTCTTCGATCTTCATCTCTTTCTTCTCGACCTTGATCTTTCCCGCTTTTACAGAAACCTTCGGGCGCTCAATGAATGTAAGAACAATGGACAGGGGAGAGGTCTTCTCGATTGCTGCATTTGGCGGAATAATCGGCGCGATCTGGTGTTCTTTGATCGCTGACTGCATCACATCCGGCAGGAGCACGCGCACGGTTTCCTCCAGGAGTTTTTCTGGGTCTGCTTTCTCCCGTACAAGCTCTGCGGGTGCTTTTCCCGGACGGAATCCCGGCAGATTTGTTTGTGTGCCGATGGCTTCCAATGCGCGCTTCTCGGCCCCCGCAGTTTCTTCTGCAGTAAAGACCGCGCGGCATTCAATTTTTGCCTTCGGTAAACGCTTGATCGTGATCTGGGGAGTCATTGCCGAGGGAGAGTAAAGGGATGGGATGGTTCGTGGAAGGGAAACCGTCAGGTTTTCCTTCCACGCCTCTTCTGCCACCAAACAAGCATGGGGCTGGCTACAAAGAAGGAGGAGTACGTTCCGATGATCGTTCCGACGATCAGCGTGAGGATGAACCAGCGAATGCTTTCCGCGGCGAAGAAAAAGAGCACGAGGAGCATGATGAGTGCGCCGATACCGGTGTTCATCGTCCGTGTCAGGGTTTCGAGGAGGCTTCTGTCCACGATGGATTCCAGGGACTCACGCTTGCCGTCCGTTATGAGATTACTGCGGATACGGTCGAAGATGACGATCGTGTCATTCACCGAATATCCCATGATCGAAAGGAGCGCGGAGACATAGAGGGTGTCCACTTCGAAGGTCGTATACCATCCGATGATGATGAAGACGCCGACGGTGATGATGATGTCGTGGAGGAGCGCGACAACCGCTGCGATGCCGAAGCTCCACGGGGACATGCGACCCGGAATTTTCCGAAAGGCCGCAGCGAGGTAGATGATGATTGCTAGCGATGCGACAATGAGTGCCCAGCCGGCACGCTTCTTGAGGGATGCCCCGACCGTCGGACCGATAGTTGTGTACTGGAGCTCTCGGATTTCCTGTGATCCGGTTTGGAGATGTCCGAGGAGTTCGACGTGTTCTTCATTGGAAAGGTTGCGCATCCGGAGCATCACCGTGCCGTCTTTCGTCGATGCGGAAGCGATGTTGCCGAAGGCGATTCCGGTTGAGGGTGTGAATGCCTGCACTGCCGAGACGAGATCATCTTTCGTTTCTCCCTCCGGAAGTTTGAGTTCCACGAGCGTCCCGCCGGTGAATTCGATGCTGAACTCTGGTCCCGGCTGGATCATAAGAAAGATACTTCCGGCAACGAGCAGGAGCGAGAGGGGGATGAAGAATTTGGAGAGGTGGAGGAAGGACATCGGGGAAAGGGTAGCGGGAAGAATTGAAAATGGAAAATTGAAAATGGGAAAATTGAAAAATCAGCGTGTCATGCTGAGTAGCGCCGCCAGTCGTGCTTCGATACGCCCTCGCTATCGCTCGGGCTACTCAGCATGACATGGCGGCGCGTATCGAAGCACGACACGCGTTCCCTCATTTATGCATTCCCACCACCCGCACCGTCCTCACGTCCCCCGTCTGTTCCATCGAAACCACGCTTTCCCCCGCTTCCGGGATCCAGAGCGGTGCGCTTCCAAGCCATTTATTCGGTATCAGCATCCCCGCCACCATGCGGCTGACCAGAGGGCGCTTGGTCTGGGAAAGGGAAATGATTTTTCCTTCTTCCATCAGAAACTTCCGCAGAAGTTCCGGATCATTGCTGATGGCAGTCTTCCGTCCGTTGACGGCCGTGATCAGCATGGCATTATCGATTCCATCCCGGCTGATTACGACCGCCCATCCACGGATTTGATCAGATGCTTCGCTCGATACCTCTTCGGAGAGGCGCAGCGTTTGAAATGGGAAACGACCGTCATCAAAGGCATATTCCAGAAGTTCAACATCGGGGTGCCGGAGCGCAAACGAACGATGCAACGCATCGATGCGGGTAACAATATCTTTTGTGTGGTCCGCATTTCCCGAGAGAAGTATCGACTGCGTGCCGGAAGCTGTCTTGCCTGTGTGGATCTGTGATCCTCGCGCAATGAGCGGCAGGATTTCATAGCGCAAACTCACCTGCGGTCCGGCGAGCTCTTCAAGCATTTGCAGAAGCGATCCTTCGAAGATGATGTGGTCTTCAGGAGAAAGGACGTGATCCAGTCCGCCCAACATTTCTTCCAGATTTCCCACCGTCAGGACCATCGCGGGATCCCGCAGAGGGGAAATGATCGATGGTTCTGCCAAAGGGGAGAGGGGACTTGTGGGCCATGCCCGTATCACGATGACATCTTTTTCTTCTGGGAAGAGGAGATGCGTGGCGCCGCCCAAAAGGGATGCCTGCAGAGCGCGCTCGGGCAGCGTTTTCCCAACAGGCACTTCTTCCCGGCGGAGGAACGCCCAGGATTCCTTCGGCAGTCTTCCCAGAGATTTCCAGCCGCGGTCCTGTGCGAGCCTGGATCCGGGAGCAAGGAAGGTATCAATCGCTCTGCAGGGAAATCTGCCGGGGACAGCAAAGACCACTTGATACGGTCCGATGTCACAACTTTTTCCGTCCCATGCTCCGGATTTTTTGATGAATCCCACGCTCTGCATTTCCCCCTCTGGGGATTTCACAACGGCAACCGCATCGAGCACCGCGTCGCTGATGACATCATCGAGCGCGGGGAAGATGGTTTTCCATTGCTGCAATTCTTTTGCCGAAGGATCGTGGAGAAGAAGAACAGTCTCTTTCGCCGGCAGGATATCTTCAGCTCCTATCCGGTATCGCGGGAGCATTTGCACGCCGGGAATCACCAGAAGCGCTACTGCACAGGCAAACACGACGGCGATCAGGATCAGGATGCTGCCAGCGAGAAGTGTGGTGAGCTTGGTCACGGGCGCGATTGTACACGTCTCCACTCGTTTGGTTTTTATGGGAGAAAGTTAATCCAGCAATGCAGCTTCGTACCGATCCAGAAATTCTCCCAGTTCCCCTAAAATCGTTTTATCGATTGTATTGTCAGATTGGTTTCGTGGATCTCCATCTCCCAATTCCAGTTTGTGACCAATCTCTGTCAATTCAGGAATGAGTTCTCGTATTTGATCAGACGGAGGAAACATATCTGTCGCTGTCGTATTGAACAAAAAGAGAAATTGGGTTCGCAAGAACCGAAATGATATGGGGTCGGGTTCATGCCCCTGATCTTCGATTTTCTTGAGCATCCGTTGTACTGCAGCAGCGAAGAGCCCACAAAGACGATTGGGTTCGCCTACCTTTTCATAAGGAAGATCTGAAAGGAGAAAATCATTGGCATCAGAGTCATCAGTCATGTTTGTATCTTCATTATCTCCATTGCCAGATTCAAGGAGTTTTCTCGTATTTTACTGAGAAAAGTACCCTCATTGAGCCGGTATTTTAGCATTAAAAAACTTAATAAAATTTAAGCAAGAGTTGGATTTTAAGAATATGAACCAATCCCTAAGCCATCTATCGAACAAAAAATGTATTCATAAAATAATCTATCTCTCTCCGCAATACCTGAAATTTGCCGATCCAAAATCCCGGTGTAGGATGATGTGATTTACCCAAGTTGGTAAATCCAACACCAACACTCCGGGGCCCCGGACACAAACACAAAAGAGATCCTTCACATCACCGGTCGCCCAAGTAGGGAGGGAAAAGGTATTAAGTATTCGGTATTAGGTATTAAGTATCCGTACCCAAGATGACGCTTGCGATACCTAATACGTAATACCGAATACTTAATACCTTTTCCCTCCTTGCTCTCCGATGATCGTGCCGCGAATGAGAGGGTCTTCGCGCCATGCATCCACCACTCCCCAGTGCAGCCAGGAGCCCTGCGCACCTGTCGCTCGCCGGTACGGGGAACTCGTACGGCTACGAGGATAAACAAGAGGCCAAAGGAGGGCACGGAACCGAGGACACCTCTCCTCACCGGTCTTACTGGACTCAGCTGCGTCAACATGCAACTGATAGTCCCTGAGACCCAAACAAACACAAAAAGGCCAGTTCGCTGGTCTTTTTGTTTTTTCGTGAAAGGAAAACCTACGGTTTTCCTCTCACGGACTCTCCTTTCCCTAAGTTGTGCGCTCCAGCCTGGCAAAGCCAGGCTTCGCGATTATTTTATGGGATGTTTTTTTTGTGCGATCGAAAAATTTCTGAATAATATTGGAGATGGGGAAATTTTTACAGAAAACTTTTACAGATATCATACTTGTGCAGCGTCTTTCCTCCTCCCGGCTGGAGAGGAGATTTTTTAGGGGATCATGCACAAGCGTCCTATGCGTGTCGCGTCTTTCCCCCTCCCGACGGGAGGGGGTTAGGGGGAGGGGGTCTGTGTGCTATCATCCCCCGCTATGCTCCGCAATTCCGTTTTCACCACGCATGAGCCTAAAACAGATTTCGCGAAGAAGCTCCGTACGGACATGACACCCGGAGAAATAAAACTTTGGAGTCGTCTGCGCGCACACCGATTCCATGGATTGAAGTTTCGCAGGCAAGTTCCGATCGGACCGTTCATTGTAGATTTTTTATGCGTTGGACATATGCTGATCATCGAAGTTGATGGTGATGCGCACTTTGAACCGGGAGCATCTGCAAGAGACAGAAAACGAGAGGGATATTTACGGAGACAAGGGTTCGAGGTGCTTCGCGTTCTGAATTCGGAATTGGTTTGTGATCTCGATGCTATCATAGAAAAGATTGAGCGTGAACTGGGGTTAGCAAATGTTTGACCCCCTCTCCCTGTCCCTCTCCCAATGGGAGAGGGGAAGACGTTGCACGCGTATGGAATAGTGAGTGCTTTGAGAACGTTTTTGTTCTATCCAACATCGATAATTGCTTCACCTTCCAGTTTGCTAATTCTAATGAGAGTAGGCTCAAGAAGATCGTACATTTGTACACGGGCTGGTCGTCCTTTCGCATCAAGATTTTGTGATGATTTCGCAATCCATACTCCTTCTTCAAACCAACAGTCTGCGTAATGCATTTCATCGATTTTGCTAAACAGTCTTTCTTTAAAATCAGGAAACTTTTTTTCAAATTGTTCCAAGGCTTCACTTTCTGGATCTTCAATCTCAGGAAATTCAGGAGGATTCATGATAAATATCTAATCATATATTGCAGTATAACTGTCAATTACATTAGCGTGAAAATTCCACCTCCAGAGCATCCTCCCCTAGTGCGGTTTCTTTTCAATTCCCCATCACCTTCAACCTCTCCTTCACCCCCTCTCTATACGGATCCATTTCCAATGCTTTCTCAAAACTGATTCGTGCTTCTTCATTCTTCTCTAACTCCATCGCTGCGAGACCGTGCAATTCAAACGCGAGTGCTTCATCCGGGAACTTGGTCACGGCTTCCTGTGCTTTGGCGTACGCATCATCCTTTTGACCGGCAGCGATCGCGGTTTTTACGTAGCCGTTATAATCCTCAATGGGCGCATCAGGCGCAGTGAGGAGGGTGGCAAAGTGCTCGAGCGCGAGCATGGTTTTTCCGGAGAGATTTGCCTCTACGGCAATTGCCCGGTGGATCTCCGCCTGCGGTTCGAAACCGTTTTGCAGGCTGTACTCGAGGAACGTGATTGCGTTCTCCCGTTCCCCACGTGCGCTGTAGGCGCGGGCGAGGAAGTACTGGATCTCGGGTTTGCTCGGATCGAGATTGTAGGCGTTTTCGAGTGATGCGACTGCGGCATCGGTACGTTCGGTGGTGAGTTCGCAGTAGCCTTGCACAATCCACGCATCGCGATAATCGCCCTGAGTCTGGATGACGGCGATGAGAAGAGGCAGAGCCAGTTCGCATTCGTGGACCTGGGCAAGTGCGCGCGAAAGTAGTGTGGTTAAGTGAATCTCCGTACTCTCGGGGAAGAGTGCGAATTCGTCGTATGCCGCCTGCAGACTCCGCGCATACGATCGCAGGATCGGTTCCCATCCCGCCGCTACCGTCTGCAGTTCTTGCTGCGCCTGGGGATGATTGCCTTCGACGATCGAAAGCAATGCAATACCGTAATGCTTCTGCGGAGAGTCACTGGCATTCATGAGAATGTCACGCGCTTGCACCAGTTCCCCGATGCGCAGCGCGACGATGCTTTCGAGCAGGAGCAGATCTTCGCTGCGGGCTCCGGCTGCGCGGAGGGCTTTCAGCGTCCTCTGTACTCCTTCGATGTCGCGTCGTTGCAATTGCGCCTGAGCAAGCTTGCGGAGCGCCGGAAGTCCGCCATCGTTATCGACGGATGCCCGGTATTCCTTTTCCGCTCCCGCCCAATCGCCCTTGAGCGCAAAGAGATCGCCTTGCCTGAGATGCAGGAGTGCGCGATCGCGGGGATCCACCGCGGCAGTTGGCACGAAACTCGGCGCAAGATCGGAGAGCGTCATACCGCTGCCGCTTGCAGGTGCTCTGAGGATCTGTGCAGATTCCCGTAGCTGCCACCAGACAAGAAGCAAGACTCCGGCAGCGCAGGCAATGGCGAAAGCGATGGGGAGGGCGATGCGGGGGGGGATTTTCACCGGCAAAGGGTAGCATGCTCTGAGCTCGATCAGAAAGATTCAGAGGATGCAGAAGATGCAAAGGATTCAGAGGAGTATATTCTTTTGCATCCTCTGCATCTTCTGACTCTTCTGAATCCTTTTATTTTTCCACCCTCGGACTCAACTCCCCGTCCTCCGTACTCTCCGCAGCCACATCTGCGCGGGCGGCAGCTTGAGCAATATGCTTGGGAAGGACATTTTCGACAGCACCCCATTTCGCCTCCATGTCTTCGGGGAGGAGGATGGTTACTTGGTCGCCGACTTCGGCACGGTAGAAGGTCACCGATGCGAGGAGCAGCCGGTAGGCCTTTCCCTCGGCGAGGATTTTGTACTGTCCGTCTTCCTGAATGAGGACCCCTACAGCCGTGCGGCGCTTTACGGGAGCGATCTGTTTGTAGATGAATTTGCCTTCGTCGGTAATCGTGAGTTTCATTCCGTCGCCTTCGACGAGCTTGCTCTTGCTTGCATAGTTTGCCGGCACCGGATAGGTCTGACCCGAGGCGTCCACCATGTTCTGTCCGTCGAAAATGCCCTCGACGACTTTGCCGGAAACCGGAGAGGTCGATCCGCTCATGGAGCTTGCGCGCGAAACAATTCTCTCGCGATCCGTATCGGTAACGCCTGTCACCTGCCGAAGCAGCGCGTGCGCGGTCTTCAGAGAAGCATTAGCGCTTTCGATGAGTTCCTGAACCTGGAGAATGACGTCGTCGGACATAGAGGGGTTGCGGAGGTTGCGAAGTTTGCGAGGGTTGCGGAGTGTGGGTGGTGTGCGTAGAGACGTGCGGCCGCACGTCTTTACGATGACACAGAGAGGGTTGTCGATTTCATTCTTGTACGCATCTCGGTGTCTGTGAGCAGTCCTGCCTCGGCGCCGATCGCTCCAACGACACTGCTGCCATTGATTGTACCTGCTCTCAGCGCTTCGGGCAAGTTCATGCCATTGAGCAGGGCCCAGGTGACGCCTGTTGTAAAAGCGTCTCCGGCACCCGTGGTGTCGATCACTTTGGCGTCGGGATCGACGGGGCACCGATAGAGCTTTTCTCCGTCGGTTGCGACAGTTCCGCGGCTTCCATCGGTCACGCAGATGTAGCGCACGTTGCAGGAGCGCAAGGCGTGTATCGCAGGAATGATCTCCGTTTCTCCGGTAAATTTCAGGGCTTCCTCCTTATTAAGCATGAGGACTGTCGTGTGGGAGAGCAGCAGCCGGTTATTTTTTGCACGAATTCCTTCGTCAATCTGGCAGCCGCCGGGATTCCACGTGAGACGAACATTCTTCTTCGCGAGAATATCGATGAGGTCGTCTTCGATGATGCACGCCTGTTCCTGAATGTGATTGAGGATGATCCAGTCGACATCCGCCGCTGCCGCGCGGTCAAAGAGTGCGTCATGCAGATGCTCATTCGTTCCCGGTTCATACAGGATCACCCGCTCGCCGCCGCTGCCGCTCAGGATGATCGAAAAACTCGTCATTTCATTCTCGACAATGGTGAGGCTTTGGACATCCACGTCTTCATTCCGGAAATTCTGCAGCAGTTTGTCCCCCCATTGGTCCGCTCCGATGACCGAAGAGATCGAGGCAGAGCATCCGAGCCGCGCAAGACCTACGGAGGTATTGCTCGCGCCGCCGCCGCAGGTTTCGATCACGTCGGTCACGCGGATCTTTTCCCCAAGCGGCAGCGTGAAGAACGGCGACTTCTCGTCACCATGGATTTTTTCATGAGGGATGCGGACAAAGAGGTCGTAGGTGGCACCACCAATGGACATCGTACGGAATATTTTTTGGCCTTTGGTTGTAGGGTTAGGTGACATGCAATGGATCGTTTGTTCGTTTCTTCGTTTGTTCGTCAGTTTGGCAGATGTTTTCGAACAAACGAACAAACGAAAAAATGATATCACATTCTATTCCCTATAGCGTGTCTCCATGCTTTGCAGGAATTGTAATGTCATCTGCATCGTCTTTCTGCGCTGCCAGTGGACAAAGAAGGCAACAGCCGCGAGCGATCCGGCGATCCACCAGGCGATCGGTGGAAGACCTACGCCGGGAGTCGAAGGCGCGCCGCTATGCACTGTTCCAGAAGAAGGGATCGAGCGGCTGCCACCCGTAGATCCTGGACGTCCGACCGTTGTCGGGAAGGGGACGGGGTCTACCGGAGTCGGCTTGAAGCCACGACCTGTTGTCGAAGGTGTTCCAGTTCCTTCCGTAGCGAGATCTTCGAGAAAATCGCCGGTCGTCGTTATGGGTATCAGCTCCAGAAAATACGTGACGTCATTGAGGAGATCGCGGAGTGCATATGCGCGAAGGTCGCCGTTCAGGATGCGTTCCTCTGTGAGGTTTCCCTTCTCCACGCCGTATTTGATTTTAAAGGAGGAGAGGGGAATATCGGTATCGAGCGAGGACCATTCCAGCAGCAGTCCGCCGTCTTGCGGCGTGACATCGAGCGTGAGGCCGAGGACGGTTGTCGAGATCTCGATGCTCTTGTCTCTGCTTTCACGGTCTCCCTTCAGGCCTGTCACCGCGAAGTAGTAGGTGCTGCCGGGCTTCAGTCCGCCGATCGTTGCTCCGCCGCGGGGATCGGGGCTGTCGAGGTAGCTGCTGTAGTTTTTCGACTCCGTTCCCACGTAGATGCGGTAGCCGTCCACGGACTCTTCCAACGGTGTCCATGTGAGATCCACCTGTTCGATCTTCGGTGCCGCCCGTACGCCTGTCACTGTGGGCAGCGCCTTGGGCTCGATGGTGAGCTGCACGCGCGCTTCGCCGGTGTTGCCGGCGTTATCGATCCCCTGTACCACCGCCATGACTGTTCCCGCGGCTGGCGCCGTCATGATGCCTGCGTAGGTGCCAGAAGCAGATTTGCTTGCAGAAAGTTCCGTTTCGATTTCACCGATGACGATGGTCACCGCAGCAAGACCCGGTTCGGATTGCACAACCACCGTCACGGGGTTTTCCTCTTCCGGAACAGCCGGATCAAAACGCACTTCGCCGATCTCCGGACCCTCTGCATCCAGACGAATGCGGATGTTTCCCGAGTCGAAGCGTCCGGAGGCATCGCGGATGCGCAGCGTGTGATCAGTTTGTCTCTTGTCCAGAGTCACCGCGATCGCGAATTTTCCGTCGCTATCGGTTTCTCCAAAGACATCCTCTATACCACCGGTGATCTCCACGTTTACAAATGGAGGACCCCTTCCTTCCATGGTGATGTTCTCGCCGCCGACGGTGCTGTCTTGCGCGGGCGTTGTCACCGTGATCTGGCGTCCGGGGTCTTCAGTAGTATCACCTCCGCCGACGATGGCTTCCAGTTCTCCGAAGACACATCCTGCAGCGGCGGGTGATGCGCATGTGCCCACTTCTTCCACGCGGATGACGTGCGTGGGTTCGCCGATAGCATTGGGTTCGCCGGGCGTCTGGAACCGGAGGGAAAGACTCAGTCGCTTGATGCCGAAGTCGCCCGGGGTGAAGCGTACTTCGCTCGGAAGCAACGCCTCGGGATCGGTCGTGTACATCTGTACGGTTCCGGTGTAGTCCTCGACGACGCTGCCGTTACGGTCGACTGCATGGATCTCGAGCGAGAGCGGATCGTAGACTTTGACCTCCTTCACGCCCCTGTCGAGAATGATTTCAAAATGATGGACGACGTCGAATGTAGAGCCGAGTTGTCCGAAGAACTGGCGCCCCGAAAGCGTGCTTGGGGCATAGGTGTTGTATCCGTACGCCGCGGAAGGATTGTAGGCTGAGGCCGCGAAGGCACGTCCGCCGGCAGTGAAGGCATTGCCCCCGACTGCGTACCCGAATTCTGCACTGAGCTGCACGGAGGATCCCAGGAGTTTTCCACTCAGGAGATCCATCGCGCGGAGATCAATGACACCCGGTTCTGTGGTGCGCACGGTAAAGAGCTGCTCGCCTTTGGTATCTGTTTCTCCCGTGAGGATGCCGACAGTGTCACTTGGGCGATTGCTAATCAATTCGATCCTGCGGTTCGGGACAGGATTGCCGTACGTGTCCCGGATCACCGCGCGTACCGTGATCTCATCCGTTCCATCGGCTTGCAGTGAAACGTCGCTCGTCTCGAGGGTGCTTCCCATGCTGTCGATGGAATCGGGGTTCACGTCAAAACTTCCCTGCATGTTTGTAGCAGCGCTTCCCGCGTCTACGGTTACGGCGTATGTGCCTGCAACTTCCGTATCCGCTCCGTCGATGCGAACGCTAGCGCCTCCCGCGGTATCCGTGATTGTCTTTCGGGTGATCTCCGGTCCGTAGGGAGGCTCCACCGTGATATCCACGGCTGTATTCGGTTCTGCGCTGCGCACAGTCACCGTTGTCCCGAGACCGGCAATCGTATCGGCGATGTCTAAAACACCCGCTGAGAGGGCGATCTGGGGGATCAGGAAGAGAGCTGTTAGTGAGAAGAGGTGTTTATGCATACATCCAATCATTCTACCAATAACGCGTGTTTTCTTCAATCCGTGGAGATGTATAGAGCAATAAAAGGCCTCAGTTGTCATTATGGATCGCAAGATCATTCCTTGAGCTGCAGGAGCTGCAAAAGCTGCATTAGCTGCACTAGGGCTCTGCTATTCGAGTATTGGAGATGGAAGATCGCTCCAGACAACTCAGGATGCTGCGCCTAACCTCTGCAGCGTATGATCTGCGCCATGCGCAAGAGTGTCCTTTTTCTCACTGCGGGTTCTCTCTTCCTCACGGCATGTTCGGGAGGAGGAAGTGTAGCAAGTACGTGCGTGGAGGATTACTGGGATGGCGAGGTAGGTACCTGTCTTCCCGATGGATGGATTGTCGTGGATAGCGAGACGCTGCTGCAGCGCGGAGTCCCCCCCGAAACTCTTGTCGCGTTTCAGGCGGAGCAAGCAGTCTCGGGGCAGTTTCCGACGGTTGCCGTTACCCGCGAAGCGCTGAACCAGGAAGTGAGCGCGGAGGACTACAGTTCCGCGAGCATCCGGTCGGTCTCGGTATTGCCCGGGTACGAACAGGTCGATGCCCGCGATATCCGGATCGATGAAGCAAAAGTATCCGTACACATCTTCACCGCGCAGCCGGATGACGGAGAACCGCGACGGAAGTATTACCAGGTCAGTCTTCCCAAGGGTCAGAAGGGATACACGATGACCGCGACGACTCCTGTGGCGATTGAGGATGCACTGGAGCAGCAAGTGCTGGCGATCTTGGAAGGGTTTACGCTGGAGGAACCGGTCAAAGAAGAGTGAGCAGAGAGCAGGGAGTAGTGAGAAAAGATTGTTTCTTGTATCGTATTGCTCACTGCTCGTTCCTCACTTCTCGTTTTCTGGTGCCGTAGCCAAGTAGTAAGGCAGGGGTCTGCAAAACCCCCATGCGTGGGTGCGATTCCCACCGGCACCTCCAACCTTCGCGCAGCGAAGGTTGCCATCCGTAGCCTTTTGCTGGTGCCATTTTCTTGAGCAGCAAAGTCGCTGCGGCTACGGTTGGCAGGCCAGCAAAAGCGAAGGATGGCCATTTAAGAGCCCCAGATCTATTGTTTCTTTCTTAAGAAAACGTCAGTGCCTCAGGATAGAAAATCAATAATATTCCGAGTATATACATTAACACTCCCCCGAAGATCAGCGTAAACCTCCGATACTTCGTCGTGAGACCCGTCGCTTGCAGCGTGAAGACGGCGATCGCGAAGATCACGAAATCATCGATCATGTAGAGCAGGATGTAGAGACCGATGTAGCCGTAGCGCGCGAGATCGGTGACGTTATTAAAGGCAAGGATCTGTGTGAAGATCGCGGGGAGACCGGCTGTGCAGACAAGTTCAATCATATTGACCGAGACCGCGAGAACGGCAACACCGAGAATCATTGCTGGCCAGGCGGAGTAATTCATGATCTCTCGCATTCTTGCGATGGTCTTTTGGCGCCTGCTGAGATTACTGATGTTGCACTGGTTCGGGTCTTTGCCGAAGGCTTCGTACAGATAAAAACCGCCTCCAGCAATCGCCACGAGACCGATGACTTTCTGGACCCACATGTTGTAGCCAATCAGCAGGAACACATTCAGCCACGCCGCAATAAAGAGGTAATAGACCGCACCACTCACGAAGAGGAACGTGCCGCCGATGACCCACACCTTCTTCATGTCGTGGGTATTGATGAGCAGCGTAAGCAGCGTGATCAGCACCCACATAGCACAAGGATTGAACCCGTCGAGAAATCCGAGGAGGATGGAAAGAGCAGGGAGCGACATGATCGAGAGGTCGACCGGTCCGATGAACCACAGGTTCAAGGTGTACTTGCTCTGATCTGTTTCACATTTGTCTGTGCAGGTTCCGCCTGCCGCACTCAAGACCTCCACGTCGCTTACGTTGCTTTCAAGGAAATCACGGAAGGGGAGACAACCTTCGGAGGAAGTCCGACACGTGTCATAGATTTCCTTCAAACGGATTCCTGTTGTTTCGTCCGTGTCGTATCCCTGGAGAATTTTTCCGTCCACGATGATCGTGGGAACTCCCTGCTGGAGCGCCGGCGCGTGATCCTGGAGTCTTGCAAACAATTCCGGTGTACCGATTTCCGTGATTTCCCGGTATTCCACGGACCAGCCTTCCTTCTCGGCGAATGCCTCGAAATCCGCGCAGTGCGGACAACCGTCACGGACAAAAACGACGACATCCGCTCCGGTGACAGAAGCGTAACGCGTTTCCAGAGCAGGCGCCTTGCTGAGGCGCTCGGGATAGAGCGTTCCGAGGATCGCAACGGGAACGAGAGCGAGGAGCCAGAAGATGGCGAGGCGTTTCATATGTTCCTTTTATTATAACATAGAAAGCATGCGGTTGGAGTTCCCCCGATGGCAAGGGTTGGAGGGTTTGTACGCTCATACCATTTTCCCAGCGCAGGATTCTTCCTGCGCGCTGCTTCCCGAGAATGACATCGGTTGCCTCTTATTGGTTTGCCATTTCTTTGCTCGTGCAAAGAAATGGCAGAAAGAAACACGTAGTCGCTATCGGGAAAGTGCCTATGCATCACCGCTCGCAGTGCTGGAAATGCAAACTCGCTCCTCGCTGCGGCTCGTCACTCAAACAGTGCATTTCCTACGCACTGCTCTCGGGATGCATGACGGCACTTTCCCGGACGCGACCGATGACTTTTTTCTCAAAATGAAGCAAGAGATCAAGATCAATTTCAGAGGCATCCAATCTAAAATAGCCCTCTCCTCGTGGGAGAGGGTTGGGTGAGGGGGATGAAGGAGTGAGGAGCAGGTGAGGGGGGTTCTTGAATCTTCACCCTCTTTTCTGCTACTCTCTTCAAAATATCTATGGTTTCGAAGAAAGCATCCCTACCGGCTTCAAAAAATCCCAGTGACTACGTCATTGCCACGATGGGCAGTCACTCCGCGCTGCAGATTCTGCATGGAGCGCGGCAAGAGGGTATGCGTAATGTTGTCGTCTGCAAGAAAGGAGCAGAGAGGGCATATAAGAGTTACGGAGTCGCTGATGAAATCCTCTATGTGGATGACTGGTCCGAATGGGAGAAGGTGGAGAAGGAACTCGTCAAACGTAATGCGATCATCATTCCGCATGGTTCCTTCATTGCGTACATGGGTCATGATCGTGTGAAAGCGATGAAAGCGATGTACTTCGGCACGAAGGAGATTCTCGAGTGGGAGAGCAACCGCACGATGGAGCGACAATGGCTCGAGGCGGCTGATATCAAAATGCCTAGGGTCTTTGCGACTCCCGAGGAGATCAAGAAGCCCGTGATTGTGAAATTCCACGGAGCGGGTGGGGGATTCGGGTACTTCATCGCCAAAAGTGCGGAGCAGTTTTACGAAGTGAAGAACCGCAAGTATCCCGAGCAGAATGATTTCGCGCTCCAGGAGTACATCGTCGGCGTGCCGATTTACGCGCATTACTTCTTCTCACCACTCACGCAAGAATTGGAGATCATGAGTTTCGACAAGCGTTATGAATCCAATGCCGACAGTATCGGTCGTATCCGGGCGGAAGATCAGCTCTCGGCCAATATTTACACAAGCTACACGATTGTCGGTAATATCCCGGTCGTCATCCGCGAGTCGATGCTTCCGGAATTCTTCGCAATGGGGGATAGAGTGGTGAAAACAAGCAAGAAGATGTGCGGGGGAAAAGGTCTCTTCGGCCCGTTCTGTCTTGAGTGCATCGTCACGCGGAAACTCGAGATCTTCGTCTTTGAAATCAGCGCAAGGATCGTTGCTGGCACCAATCCCTTCGTGGAAGGATCACCGTATACGGCGCTTCGGTATAAAGAGCCTATGAGTACAGGTCGGCGCATCGCTCGCGATATTAAAACGGCGATTAAGCAGGGGAGATTACGTGAGGTATTGGGGTAAAAGAGTTACACTAAAAATCATGGACATATCCTCTCTCCTTGCAGGCTACGATCAAAAACACCTGACGGTCGGTGTGCTCGGCGGTCACAGCGCGCTCGATGTCGCCCACGGAGCGAAGAAATATGGATTTGGGACGGTGTGCATAGCACGGAAGGGGAGGGAGAAGACGTATGAGAAGTATTTTCAGGTGAAGAAAGGGCGCAAGGGCGCAAGGGCGCAAACAGGTTGCATCGATGACACGATCGTTGTGGATAAATTCGAAGATGTATTGCAGCAAAAGATTCAAGAGAAGCTCCAAAAGATGAACACAATTTTTGTTCATAATAGGTACTTCTGGGTGTATTTCCCGGACTACAAGAAAGTGGAAGAGGAGTTTAGGGTTCCGATCTTCGGTTCGCGGCATCTGATGATGCTCGAGGAACGCGATCAGCCGTACAATCAGTATCATCTTTTGCGGGATGCCGGCATACGCACTCCCAAACTATATAAGGGCGCAAAGGATATCGATCTCGGTCGGATGGTGATTGTGAAGGCGCGCGAGGCACAGCGCCGTTACGAGCGCGGGTTTTTCATGGCTACCGCAACGGATTTTGACGAGCGCGTCTCTGCCCACATCGCTTCCGGAATGATCTCTTCTGATGCCATGGACGATGCGACGATCGAGGAATTTGTCGTCGGCGCTCCTGTGAATTTCAACTTCTTCTATTCGCCGCTCACTGGGGAACTGGAATTGCTCGGGACAGATACCCGCCGGCAGACCAATCTCGACGGATTTCTCCGGATGACTGCCGAAGATCAGATTTGGGCGAAGCAATTCACCTCCGTGAAGATGGTGGAGACCGGGCACATCGCGGTCACGGTGAAAGAATCCCTTCTCGAAAAAGCGTTCGAGCTCGGCGAAAAATTTGTCGCTCAGTGCAAAAAACTTCCGAAGAAATTCGATCCCACAGGCAAAGGCATCATCGGGCCGTTTGCGCTGCAGGGAGCCGTTGTTACGGAAGATGGAAAGGAGGATATCGTGATCTTTGATGTATCGTTTCGGATTCCGGGTTCTCCTGGGACGTTTGCCACTCCCTATACGCGGTATCTCTACGGCGAAGCTATGAGTGTAGGAGAGAGGATCGGGATGGAGATTAAAGCTGCGGTGGGAGAGGGGAGGCTGGAGGAAGTTGTTACGTGATGCTTGTAGCAGGAAGCAGATCACTTGTAGAATTTCTTTCGTGGGGCTGTAGCTCAGTTGGTCAGAGCACCTGCTTTGCAAGCAGGGGGTCAAGGGTTCGACTCCCTTCAGCTCCACCACTACTTGCGCGTCTTAAGCGACCCGCAATCTTGACCATCAGTTGCACCGGTGTGGTGCGACCCGATTGGTTTTTATGGAACACAACACATCGATTATAGAAGATGGCACTCTTGACCAACGAGTGCTAATTACCCTATATTAGGCATTCACTACATTTTTCCGTTTCTGCGATGAGAAAGATATATCAATGCCAGGATTGCGGACATGAGTATGAGGCAGATGTTGAACCCACCCATGTGATCGTTGCAAGGGGTCAACAGCCTCAGCGTGTTCGCTGCCATAAATGTGGCAGTCCCAACATTCAATTCCATGGTTGATGGACACCAGAAGCCACGGGTTTTCATCAGCTCTGTGCTGAATAATTTTCAGATTTACCGAGAGATTGCTAGGACTGCCGTGGAAGAAGCTGGTGGCGACCCCATTCTTGTTAATGAAGATTTCCCCGCGCTTGATGCATCACCGAGAAATACCTGTTTGGATGCGGTAGCATCTTCGGATGCCTTCATTCTTATTTTGGGATCATCAGGAGGATCAGTAACCCCATCGGGGAAGCTGGTTATTGAAGAAGAGTATGAGGAAGCACGTAGGAGAAAAATACCCGTTTTTGCATTCCTAGAAGGAACAGAGCGTGACGAACCTGCTGCATCATTGGCAAAGAACGTCAGCAGTTACGTAGAAGGAAAGTTTCGAAAAACATTTTCCAGTAAGGAAGAACTTCGCAGTGTTATAGTGGATTCCCTTTCCCAGAGCCTTAAAGTCATGAGTATTCCCACAACTAATACGAGCAAAATACAGGCTGCAGTACAGGAGTTTCGGCAACGAAGCGATGAAACCAGACTAAACGTTGTCATCGCCCCAGTACGGGATAACGAGGTAATTGATCCGGTCACTATGGAAGATAGTGACTTCAAGGACTCGTTGATTGATCTGGTGCACAATCGCCGCATTAAACTTTTTCCGTACGATAGAAGTACAGAGGTTTCTTTTGAGAACGGTCATATCATTGTGTACCAACGTAACGATCATCGATCTGGAAATTTCATCACGCTGATTGTTAGTGAAAAAGGTGTACTTCAAGTGATAACGAATGTCGTTGAGCAAAACAAAAACCCTCTAAATATTCAGAGTGCCTTCGAGATCGATGAACAAATGATAGAGAAAACTCTGCTATCTGTATTCAGTTTCGCGGCGGAATTCTATAAGCAACGTGATCCTCACAGAAAATATCATGACTTCTACTATGCAGTGGCACTTGCAGGTATCGGTTATAAGCGCATGGGCAGGAGCTCTGAAAAAAAGCAATCATATCCAATGAACATGGGCGGCAGTGATATGGTCGTTGCTTTTGATCAGCCTCGACACATTGATTACGCTGATTTCGATAACCCTAGCAGTGAAATACAGAGGGTATTGGCAATGCTAAGGCGTCAGGTTAATAAAGATGTTGTATAACCAATCTTGTATAATTCTCATTACATGGAACTCATTGCCTATTTATTTCGCATCGCTCTGGACAATCTTGCATGGATTGCGATCGTAGCCGTGTTTGTTCTTTTTATTGCCCCGTTTCATGTATGGGTATTGCTACGGAATAACAGACCAGCACGAGGGACTGGCTGGAAAATGTGGCTGGCTGATAGATACATTCAGATATGGCTGTCATCGAAGCCACTTGATTCATCTGATAGAGCCTACGAATTTGCATCACCAATTGGCTTTGCAGGCACTATTCATGAAAGGACATTCCCAAGGAAAAATATTGATCTGATACTTGAAGACTATGGCCTCGTTCGCCGATCCGATAGCATGGTCCGGGCAAGGCGCGACATCCACGTCTACCTCCGCAATTGGATGACATACTTTATCTGTAAATGGTTCTTGATCTTGCTTTGGGGCGATACAAGAAAATGGTATGAGGAAATTGCCGCTCCGCCCACGCGTATCAATTTGTTCTTTATGAAAGTAAGCAAAGAGGCTTTTCGGCGTTTTGCTTCCCTTTGTGCTCTTTTGGCACTTCTCTTTATAGCTGTAAAATTGCTTCCGTTGCTGCAACCAGTATTCTCTTGGTATGCCAAATTTGTAGCAGAACATCTGGTAACGAAATAAGATCCCTTTCGGCAGACGATGTTTCCTTGGCTGACTTCAAAGGTTTTTACGCGCGTTGTTCTTGAAAGTAAGGTAGCCAGAAAGATCATCCGTATCGTCAGTTGGCAATTGCCTTTCCGCAATCGCTACAAACACACGGGCCATGGAGTAGATCTCCGATTAGACTATCAAAGTCATGAGGACAAGTTTTTTGCTTCTCCAGATCGTCTTTACCAGTTCTGATTTTCCCGCGAGCAGCTTCTACGGCTGTATTGTAGGATTCAAGATATTTCTCCGGTGTTGTTTTTTGAAAGGTTCTATCCTTTTTACCCGTAACTTCTATTTCGAGAACATGTGAAAAAGTAGATAGAGTGGTGCCTTGTGTTAAGGCTGCTGAAAGATAGCCAGGATCTTCTTTTACTGCCTTGAGATGCCGTTGATATGATTCTGCAACATCGGCTGTAACGGCCCGGACATCAATCGTATAACCAATCTCAAGCATTTTATCCATAATAGACTTGAGGGGTTCGTACGTATCTCCGATGACCTCCGTGACGATGTTCTTCCTTTCCTCTATCGCTTGTCTCAAAAGTAATTCGCAGGTAAACGAAATAGAGGCGTTAAATTTCACATTGCTTTCGTCCTTAATTTTTCTCATCTCTGCAAAGATGTCGCCGGGATCAAAATGCACATACCCCTGACTGTAGTCCCGCTTGCGTATCGTTGATTTCCCTGCACCGGGGCCACCCGTCATAATGACGAACTTGGGAGGATTGTCGGCTGTTCCCTTCTCAACGAACGACTTAGCAATCTCCGCAATCTTCAGAAATTCTTTAGCGGTGAACTTCACCAATTTTTGTTGAGCATCATCTCCAACCGCGACAGACGACTCCGCAGAAACATTCTCCAGCTTCATCATTGTTTGCTCCAGATCCTCTGTGTAGGGCGACCCAAGTCGCTTATGAAGGATCTCAAAGACACTCCTGACAAACCAAATTTGCTGCTCCTTTCCGGCATTGAATCGCTTCCACACTTCTTCCCCTTCATTCCTGTAGCTCTCGACCAGGGACGACATGTTATGTGTCCGATCCGCGCAGCTCACGAGCAGTGATGCTTCGGATGCTTCTTTCAGATGCTTCAAATAGAGCATTTTCCGCTCCTTCCACGGCAATGATTTATCCTGCTCGGTCACGCCCTCCACGATTTCCAGTACCTCCCTGCCGAATTTCTCTTCGATCTCTTTCCGGTATTTCGCTCGCTTGGAATCATCTTCGGCATCCTCGATCACATCATGGAGGAGCCCTGCGATGCAGGTGTCCTCATCTGAACCCCATTGGACAAGCAAGGCCAAAACGCTCATTGGATGGACTAGATAAGGCTGATCATCACCCTTCCGCTTCATAGGTCCATGGACCCGTATTGCGAGTTCCATTGCTTGTTCGAGTCGTGGTGTTAGGAAGGCTGTCATATTTTAAAAGTAGTATAGACTATCCGATTATAAAGATTGGTGCGCCCTATGGGAGCTTATCAGGAAATGATTAAATCACTTCTTTTTTATGTTGATGCTATGCTGTGCATGATAATTACGCAGTGAATACCTTCCACAGCCTCCAAATCAGATACAAATTTTGATTCATCCTTTATCTTATTCGCATGATCATAAATAAATACGATCACGGATTCATAGTCCCCAGTATTTTTAAGGTATGGCTGAATATCAGCAAGTATCTCTTCTTGGATATGTTTTGGTTGGGTCTTTTCTCCAATAAATTTTACTTCTACTAAAGCCCTGACTTCTGGGATTGCAAAGTCTGGTATATAACTTTTGGCCGCAAACTTTGGAAGTGTTTCTTCTCTGATTAAGCTGAAAGCACCTCTAAGCATTATCCACAAAATATCCTGCACCTCTTTTTCAGAAGTAGGGTGCTTAGAAAATTGACAACATGCGCGAAAATTTTTCATAATTCTTATCACCATTTCCATTGGTGAGTGCTGGGCTGGTGTCTTCTTTTCTAAAGAAGACTCCCTGTTCTTGAGCTTTGCAATTACTTTCCTTAGTTGCATTTCTCCTTTTCCTCTGTAATCCAGCATGCCTGTGAAATAACCAGCATAAATGTCTGTCTTGCACAGAATCGGACTTCCTCGAATAAATTCAACTTTGTATGGAGTTATAGGATCAATTTCAATTATCAAATCTTCAAGCTCAGCATACAGATTTTGTGCTTCTCCAAACTTTTCTTTTTCTTTCTTTTCACTAGATAAAATGGTTTGAAGTCGTTCCATTTTCTCCAGTGCTGTGGAATCTGATGTTGTCATACTTACTAGAACGGTAATAGTACCTTACTTTTAGAGTAGATGTTGATACAAGTAGGCATTGAGCTCAAATACAAAGAGATTTGCTGTTCTGTGAATTTGGTGCCCCCGGCAGGAATCGAACCCACATCTCCCAGTTAGAACCAGGGCATTCTTTCCGTTGAACTACGGAGGCATGATTTACCTCCGTCTTCTTTGATAGCCACTATGGGCGGCAACGGGCCGATGCATAAACCTCAGAGTGGACATGTGTGTATTATACACTCCGAATATACTGAGCTCCAAATCCCAGATCGAAGACTACGTGGAATTTTTTACCATTCTCGGCAATATCAAGCGCCGAGAACTTTTGAAGCATCCGCACGATACACGCACCACTCACAACCCTCCGAACCCTTCGGTATCTTCTTCCTCCGTAGACACTTGTGAGCGTCGATGATGGCCTGCTCTACCCAGCTGTCGTCCCCTTTATGCACAATGATTTCTTCATCGAAGACTAATTTTCCGTCGAATGCATCTTGATCCGTATCGGCATTCACATAGACGAAATATCCAATGTCATTCACCTTGAATCCATTTTGACGCAGTAGCCACTGGTAAATCTCCATCTGACGCTTGTAGCCGTCTTTCCACGGAGTTCCGTCATTCAGGTCTATTTCTTTGGTGGTGCTGGTCGATTTGTAGTCCACAACGCTCAAGTTGCCCTTTGGATCCACCCATACATCATCCACTGCCCCCGTAATGAGCAGATTAGTGGGTTTATGAAGATGCTGCACTCCTTTGAAGTTTTCCCTCCATATGTCGATATCAGGATGCTTGAAGGGAATGGCATTCACTTTATGTTTCTTCATGAGAGGGTGTGGTATTCCTTTTGCCCTGCAAACATCAAATTCTTTCTTCAGAAGTGTATCCGTTGCGCTATTGAGCGTGAATGCCGGACCCGATACTTGATCCACTCCTAGTCTGCGATCCATGTAGAAGCAGCAGGGACACTTAAGAAACCGGTCCAGTCGAGAGCGGCTGAGCTTGTATGGCTCTGTAGACGCCGGATTAAAGATATTTTTCTTTCGCATACAGGATTATCGTAGCTCTGCAGGGCGAAGGCGGGAAGAGGTTGCGGGTGCGCGACATGGTTATTTTGAGTGAAGAACGCTCCATTTTTCGCTATTTTTTCAATCCATCTCTGTCCCACTTTTTTGGTTATTATGTTCTCATTTTTGCATGATATTCAGCCCACGGCTTTTCATACTGTTCCAAATACTTCTTTTCAAGATATCCAGGATTGTTTCTGCCAGCCAAAATCTGATCAAGACATATTCTACTTCCTGAATATGCATAATCTTGAGCACCACTTATAAGAATCATGTTTAGAGTTTTGACAATGTCATCGTCTTCTTCATAGATAGTCTTACGCCTAACTTTGGTAGATCCAACTGGCTCAGTTAACTCAAAAAGAATATCTGGAGTAAGAGCAAAATACTTATTCCTTTCTAAAAAGGAATGTGCTCCCCAGAAACTGGTTGGTGGCGGAAATTTTTCAACAACAGGTGAGTCCGATGTAATAAAAACTTCTTTTCCCCGTGCGATGTACGCTTTCCATTTCATGGAGAAAAAGAGATTTGTGAAGCCTGGGCCACCAAAGCCCAATGTTTCGACCATGAATTTGAGATGCGTGATGTTGTCCGTACTTCTCAATTGATTGGCATATTCTGTTCCGTGCAATCTCTTTATCTGCTCGACCATCTGGTCTTCCGTTTGTTGTATATCGTTTCTCATACTCGGGGTTCTCAACCAGAGCATGCTCATTAATACAGCAAGAATATATCGGTCATTGTCTTCTATCTGCTGATTTTGAAGTATTACATCAATGATTCTCGGTAGTTGCTTGGCAAGATAATCTTCAGTTGGCTTCAACCATTCCTCAACCTGTTGCGACGTATCATCGGGCATGCCGGTATTGACTGCGTAGTAGTAATATTCATAACCCAGTCCCTGATATGGTCGTCGTTTTGCCATCCTTTTTTCTTTGATATTGAGCACATCAAGATACCCGTCATTGTCAGCAAAATTCTTAAGATAAAAGAGAGGCACAAAGTGCTGATGTTTTGTTGGATTAGGACTTGCCATGCTACTTGCTGGAACTTTCAACAATTTCAATCTCTTCTGGGGTCAATTTATAAAGTTCATACACCATCTGATCAATCCTCTGTTTAGTGTTATTGTCAGGTGATTGATTCATTTTGCTGACTAAATTTAATAGTGGAACGTTTTTCCTTGTGGCAATTGGAATGTTCTCAAGAACATCTTTATTTATATTGATATAGCCACCGCTCATTTTAAGTGATTTGAAATATTGATTTACAAAAAAATCGACCAGCTTGGAATTCAGAATTCCTATAAGTGTCAATAAAATTTCTCGCTCACCCAATATTATGCTTGTAGACTTACCAGCTAAATATTCTCCATCGTCATAATATGCTTCAATCTTATTGCTCATGCCAGCAATAATTATTTTTCTTGATTCAGCCTGAGATAGACGAGTCGAGCTCAGTTTCTGAATATCTTCTTTTTTAACAATGGGGTTCTTGTATTTCTGCTTTAAGTATTGCATTTCTCGAACGCCCCACAAAGATTGATACTTATCAATAGTACCCGTATTAACCATCTTCATTGCTAGATTAGTATCTTCAGAATCACAAATTAAATTCTTTATTTTGTAGGCTTCATCGACTGTCGCTGCACCAAGTAATGAAACTCCATTCTTTTTCAATTTGGTATGGCTCAGTAACTTTATGAGAAGTTTAAAAATCTTTTCTTCATAAAAAAAGATGTCCCAATATGAATGATCTTTTAAGAGCGTGCTATTACAAGTGTTGGCAAATTTTACCCGATCCAATGCCCCCATAGTTGCGAAATTTGTTTTGTCATCATTGTTTGGTGATGAATTCCCAGCTGTGAGAGTTACGGGATAGACATCAGCCTCCACAAATACAGGTAACCTTGAATAGTCCCTAATTTCACTAACCATCTTTGTAGATATGAACTCTCTAAGGACAATAGCATATTTTGCCGCAATCAGTTTATTGGGGATTATATACGATAAATACCCGACCTTATTTATTAGATTGAATCCTCTTTCAATAAAAGGAACAAATAGGTCCCAGTTTCCTTTTGTAGTTTCAAAAATGTCTTTATATTTTTCGCGTTGTTCTGAATAATTTTTTGCCATGGATTCAGAATCAACATACGGAGGATTCGCAATCACAATATTAAATCCATCACTTATTCCGAACATCCATTCAGGATCAAACCACCCAGATGAACTATGACTAAACGGTTCCCAGCTTGTGAGTTTCTGGGTTAATTCTGCCTTTGCAACACCCATATATCCATGCTCTTCCACAAGTTTATCTACAAGCCGCTTCTGTGCCGTTATAAATTCAGTTTTTAACTGTTCCCTTTCTAAACCATACGCATTGAAGTATTGATCGCGAATTGTTTTCAGATCGCTGATCCCTTGCTGATCATCAAACATGGCTGATTGGATTGATTCCTCCAATTTAGGCAGATTAATGAGACTATTTGCTGTTACAAATTTGAAGTCGAGGTTTGGTAATGGCTTTATTCCTCGATTCTCTGCCTTATCATCAATGCGTTCATCGACGATAAGCGTAAGGAAACAGCGCAACCGTGCAATCTCAGTCGCTATCGGTTGTATATCTACACCGAAGATGCACTCACGAATAATTCCTAGCTTTCTAAGAAAATCCAGTTCCCTATTGGAGAATTTCTTTTCAATATCCCTTCGGAATTCTGGATGTGCATTCTCCAGTTGTTTCTGCAACCAGTGCTTACCATCTGGGTCTACCTGCTGAAGGATGAATACAATCTTCTGCAGTGCGCCGATAGGAAATGCGCCAGAGCCACAAGCAGGGTCGAGTAGTTTTAGCTTGCCTAAACTTTGAACAACCAGCTTTTTTTCTTCCTCAGTCAGCTTGTACTCCGCATCATCACTTAAATCGTAACTGACAACGGCTCGGAGTTTTTCTTCGGGGATTTTCGTGTGTTCCTGCAAATAGAGCAGGAGGCTTTCGTCTACCATATAATCAACAATCACACGCGGCGTGTAGTAGCTTCCTGTGCTTTTACGGGCCGATTCTCCGGTTTCCGGATTGATCTCTGCAAGGAGGTTTTCAAAGATGCGCCCAAGCATTTCCGGGTCAATGGAAAGTTCTTCGTCAAAACTCGTGTTTTCGTCAATAGTGAAGTTGTACGTCTCCAGAATTTCAAAGAGTTCCTTCAGCCAAGCATCAGGGATAACAAGCGTGTTGTGGAAAATCGACTGCTCGCCATTCGGACGTTGGTAGTAGTCATCTTTATGTGGCGAGAATAGCCCTCCGTTTAGATACGGAATAAGTGAGTACGATTCGCCGGAAAATTCCTCCCGGCGTGATCGCTGTTCTTTATTGAGTACTTCAAAAAATATCGGTTCGAGGATCGAATGGTAATAATGAGAATTTTTTGACACTGCTCCGCTTGAAAGTAACTCCGCTGGCATCAACGAAAGATTGTTTTTGCTTTTCTTCTCACGCAGGAACCAGCAGAAAATAATGCGTCCTATCAGTCGGACGCCAAACTCCATATTTTCCTGACTTTTTGAAGATTGAGAAGGTAATTTGATGAGTGGTTCGTAGGTTTTCTGTTTCTTACCGGTTCCCAATGTACCGCCAACTAACTGTGTGAACTTTTCAGATATTTGTTTATAGAACTCCTTGTTGACCACCTCCAGCGAGAACCGATTCTGTAAATCTGCAAAGTCACTTACCGGTCCTTCTTTGATCAAAAATCGTTTCGGAGTGTTGATTTTGGCATTCGGTCCTAGGAAAAACGAGAATCTACGCGGATTAGAAAGTTTGCGTACCACCTTTCCCTTCTCATCGAGATCCGGCGTTGCTGTCATGAGAGAAAAGCGCCAGTCTTCGCTATTTTCAGAACGATAGACGATCAGTGCTCGATATGTTGCGCTGGTTTTCATTAGCTTGAAACCGTCCATTGAAAGCGATACACGAGCGTCAGTGCTCGATGAATGCGTAATTTCAAACACAGATAAATCTAAGTCTTCCGATTCCCCGAGAAAATAAGCTTTCGACGTCACTTGTAGCTTATCAGCCACCGCACTGCGGATGTCCTCTTTGAAGCCCGGAACAAACGTTCGGAGGAATTCGAGGTATGTATCCCGATCATAAGCGGTTTGCAGATTCATGTGCGAAGTTCTTCACTAAGAACAATTGTTTCATATTCGCCTTCTAGGCGGGCAACACGCTCATTGATTGCAGCAATATGGTGCTCTGGCACAGCGATCCTCAGTTCCTCATACGCCCTAGGTACATCTTCCAGTTTAAGCTTCGCAATCAATTTCAGATCACCGTCACTAATGCCATCATACTTTTTTATAATCTGAGCCAGATCACGACAGTAATCTCTGGCTTTCGGCATTTTCTCTTCAATCAATTTTACGACATTCAGTGCATCAGATCTTCTTCCTCGAATAACAGGCAATGGATGCTTTTCAAATAACGTGTCTCGTACGATCTTAAAAACTGCATCATACTGTTTATCTGCTTCCTTTCCCTCCTCTTCCTTTTTGGCAACAAAATAATTCAATGCCAATTCCGCAGCAACTATCGCCGGCGCCAACTCTTCCTTAAGGGCAAAGACGGCATGTTCGCCTTTCTTGCCGAATGCAACGACGGCTTCCTTCTTCTGCCCAGTACGAATGACACGGCTGCGTGGCTTAATGCCTAAGGCTTCCTCGAATGAATGCTTGTCTTTCTTCGCTTGCTCATATGCCTCTCTATGGGGCGTGTCCCATGAAATAATTTCGTTTTCCGATTCAGCTTTCTGGTACTCATCCTTGAAGAAGCTTTGCAGTTTTTCATCATCAGTCAGTGTTTTTGTATCACTTCCAACAACGGCATTGATCAGACGCATTTTTAAGGTAGAAATCTGCTTCACCCGAATCTCTGATTCACCTGTCTCCGTCGGGAAGCAGTTATAGACACCGAGCTTGTCGAACACTCTTTTGTTAATACGATTGATGCGACCGACTCTTTGTATAACCCTTGTCGGATTGTACGGAATATCATAGTTGATGACGATGCCTGCCCGATGAAGGTTGTATCCCTCGCTGAGGGCATCTGTTGCAATTAAAACGTCATAGTCATCAGCCTTCTCCTCTTCCTTGATGCCTGCATCAAAATTCTTTCGAAGGATTTTTTTTGTCTCCTTACTGCTATCCGCAGCAGTGTATTTGATCACTCGTTGCATGCCGCGCTTAATCAATTCATTGAACAAATAATTCACGGTATCGGCATACGAAGAGAATATTACGATCTTCCTCAACGGATTATCTTTTAGAAGATCCTCGATTCTACTTTTCACTTCATCAAGCTTAGGATCAAATTCCCTGTGCTTTTCAGCCTCTTTCCCAAACCAATTGTCATGTATTTCCTCGAGCAACTTCTTATCATTAGAAACGTCCTCAATAAATTTCGGGTCAATAAGTGATCGATCAACTGCGATAAGTCCCTTCGTGACTTTTAGATTTTCAAGTTCTGTATCGTCCGTCTGTTCTTTTATTTCCTCGTCCAGATTATCATCCGATGTAAGCAAAACTGATTCTGGATCAGGTATTTTGCCCTTCTTCATGATCGGAACCTTCTTCACTTTATGCCACCAGTCCTCGATAAGCTGGTGAGAAGCGATAATGTTTTTCAAAGTTGATCGAAACGCATCCTTTGAGCTTTCAAAGCGCATCACGAGAAGCCGCTTCATAAACTTCGACAAGTTGGTCTGAGCGGTTTGCAGATCACTCTCATCCAAATCCTTCCCATACAATTTGATGAACTCATCTCTGTTTTTGATGTATGTGGCTGGCTTATAACGAGCGCCCACAAATCTGTTTTCTTCATCTTCTGAGGTAATTTTGAGTAATGTACTCAAATACAAATCCAAAAGATCCCCAAGGTCATATTGCAGAAGCTCCGGTCCTTCTACATCTGCAAAATCTATGTGCTGCCTTTCCAAGTCTTCTCTATATCTCGTGATCTCTTTCAAATCCAAACGAGATCTCCGTATGACGATATTCTCGATTAAACGACGTAATTCAAGGGATATCTCATCCGCCTCCTTATCAATGCCAGCTTGATCTATCTTTCCGGTTCTTCTGTCACGATTTAACTTTTTGTACCTGTCGATTAGTTCTCTAAAACGTAAACTGAGATTATCCACTGAGCGAATGGTGGACTGTCCCGGTATTTGGAATAACTTCACGAGAGCAAATACATCTTTTGGATCATTGTTAAATGGTGTAGCCGTTAACAGAATAACCTTATTTTCAGAGTGGCTGTTGCAAATGTGGTGCAACATTCGGTAATCGTCAGTGTCTTCGTTCCTGTATCTATGTGCCTCATCAAGAATAATGAGCAGCGGTTGATTATTGTTTTTGAACTTCTCATAGACATCGGCAATCGCTCCGGAGCTGTAGAATCTTGCACCGGGTAATTTAAAATCAGCTTGATAATCATCCCATTGCTCTCGCAAATGAGGAGGAGCGATAATGATGGCATTCAAATCCAAGTTATGTGCGGCAGCAGAAGCAATAATGCTTTTCCCAAGACCGACAACATCCGCCACGATCACACCGTCATACTTCCGGAGCTTATCCATCACAGATTTTATGGCATCAATTTGATATTCCAAATCCACGTACTTTTCATGAGTGATCTTCGCAGGTGTTTTGATTTTCTGATCGACCTCTTTTCCAAAAATTTCATGCAGCACTCTTACGTACACCGAATAGGGGGTAGGACAGGCATGAACCCATAACTCTTTTTTAAATTGATCGAGCAATTCATCCTTATTATCCAAAGTGGCGATATCAATATTCTCGGCGTTAGACCACATGGACTCAAATTTCTGTACATAACTCGTATATTTTTCCTTATCGCTATAGCGGTCATTTAACTCCCCCTGATTGAGTAGCCCCTGGAATGTAAAATTACTCGATCCCATAAATACCGTTCCGGGATAATCTCCGTTCTGGCTGAAATTTGGCTTATTGTGCAAGATATACATCTTTCCATGCTCCTGTTTTGCGGTGATTTTAATCTCAAGAGAGCCGTCTGCGATTTTGCTCTCTAATATTCCATAGGCGTCTTGATTGTCACTTTCATCAAGCAGAGAAGACTCATTAGACAACTTCACAAAACTCTTTACGTAGGTTTGCTTCTTTGCCACACGAGATAGGATGGGCTTTCTCGACTGGAAGGCATCGAGATCAACATCCGTTCCTTCCTGTTTCATCTTTGAAAGAAGTTCAGGTATAGCCTCCGGGTCAATATATTTACCGACCAGAAGGCGAATCTTTTTGTCCCTGAGTTGTTCAGCAAGAAGTTTCCAGCCTGAGAAATAAAAATAACCTACTTCAATATCTACCCTATCTACACTTGTGAGTGCATTGATTAGCGCATCGTGCATTGTCTGTGAATTGTTGTCGATAATAGGCATAGCTTAAGATAATAAGGTAAGACCTTATTATCAGAATGTTAGTTGATTTAGGGCTATTTTTCCAGCTTTGATGCATTTCCTTTTTTGTGGGCTAGGAAATCGACGAGGGTGGCGTGCAACGCCCGCAACCCGTCATCAGATGACTCGTAACTATGGATGGCTCTGTTCCTCAAATCGAATACCCGCGATTGGAGAAACTGGCATGCAGGATTTTGTGCGATCAGGAAAATCTCTCGTTGATCATCGTCCTGGGCACAACGTATTGCGTATCCCACTTCAAACATGACATTAGGGTTGAGCGGTGCGAATCGAGCTCTCAAATCAGTGGACAAAGCAGTATAAGCTTCCTGTTCCCTCTCCCCGAGGGAAAGGTCAGCTATGACGACAGACGCAGAATCAATGTTCACGAGAATTTTTTCATCGATCAGACGGCTACCACCTCCGTCTGGATCTTTGTCCTGCCGAATGATTGGTGCTTCGCCAAAAACTGTGCGCCAAGCAGATTCGATTACTTTATAAGTAGAATCTAATCCTGCGAATGGCATAACTACAAAGCATCGAACAGTTTGTGGCGCACTTGTTTTGTAACTTAGACCTTCCTTCGTCAGCTCGATACATGAGAGGACTGTATCGGCATTCCTATCCCCATACGGAACCTTGTAACCCGTTTTCTTGCAGCACTTCTCGATCAAGCCTTGCTTCATCAAACGGGCAAGAAATGCTTCTGCTGACGGGAGGGTGACTCCATAGAACAGGGCGATATGAAGCGATGCCAATTCCTTTAGCAATTCCGTACCGTGAGCGGTCGCACTGAGTTTTTGTAGTCGAGCGATAAAATCATCGTGGTTAGGTGGATCATCCGAAAACGCAAACGCAGTTTCTAACGCATTGGTGTCGAAGGTACGATCCACATCTTGACCAGTTGCCAGTTTGCCGAGCACGAGATATGCAAAAGCATGATTGCAGAAAAAAGTCTGGATATGGTGTTGAAAATTCACTTGGGATTGCTGCTTCATTGCTTGAGTCGGTTGTGTGCCTCCTAAATTTCGCGGCAGCCAATCCAGATACAGACCCTCTGGCATTTGGGATTGAGCGTAGTCTATAAAATCTTCTGTAATGCGGTAACGAGCTTCACCTCGGAGTTTGCCATGTGAGTCCAATAGCTGCGCTTTTGCGTCAATCGTTCCGCTGTGTGGATCGGGTTTTCCAGAGATATTGCATCGTTCAGCACCGGGTGGACATCCAATCCCTATGCTCATCCGCGGCGCCCCGATTGTTGGTTGTAATGGATCCACATAGGTAATTCTACATGAGAATTCATGATGATTACTCTCCAAGTATGTTACTTCTTTGGCGGCTTCTGATCCTCTATCTTCAGTGTCCCGTCCTTCAGGATGATCTTGCTCTTGAGACACGCCAGCAGCGCACGCTTCTCTTCGGTGGTGCCTTCCGTTAGGAGGTAGCGTGCGTACTTACGCTTATCGACCCTTGGCAATTCCTTCTCTCCCTCTGCATGCCCAAGGACACCGTTCATAAACTTCCAATGTCTTTCAAATTCCTCTGCGAGCTTCTTCTTGATGGCCTCAGTCTCAAGAGTTAGATCCTCGATCATATTGAGCATTTGTTCGATCAGGCGATCCTCTCGGATGGACGGCTCAGGGCAATCAATATCCTTTGTGTGAGTGCATCGGTAGTAGACGTAGCGCTTGATGGAACCGTCCTTGAGTATTTTATTCTTCTCCTCGGCTGTCACTCCAGCTCCGCATGCTCCGCATGTCATGAGCCGCGTGAAGGCGAAGTCCTTGGTACCCCATGGTTTCTTTGGTGTTGCATCGAGCAGTCGCTGTACCTCATCGAAGAGTTGCTTCTCTATCAACGGTTCGTAGTCGCCTTTGATCCACTTGCCGCTTCCCGCCGGAAACTCGTACGTCCCCAGATAGAAGGGGTTACGGAGCATCCTGTAAATCATGCTCAGCGTTACGGTGTTCCCTTTGCGGGTCGCGAATCCTACCTCTTTCATCCATGCGTAGAGCTTGCGTCCGCTGAATCCCTTGTAAGCGACGAGTTCGTACATCTCCTTGATCCTCGGCCCTCGCATGGGATCCATCACCACGCGGCTCCACTGGGTTCCGATGTCGCGTGTCGTAAGATATCCCAGCGGCGACATCGTCGGTCGGTAGCCCATCTCCGCTCGCGTCTTCATTCCGCGTTTGATATTGATGCCTCGATGATCGTTTTCCAGTTTTGCCTGAGAACAGAGAATCATCAGCAGAAACTTCTCGTTGGGGTTATTCGTAAACGTCTGACCGTGTGTGCGGATCTCATGAAGCAGCCCCTGATCCATGAGATCGACGAGCGTTCCAAGGTCGCCAGCATTGCGGCTCAAGCGATCCGGTGCCCATGTGAGAATGGCATTGAATTCACCTTCACGAATGTCTTTGAGCAGCTGATTGTACACGGGCCGAGCACTCGATGCCTTGGCTGAATGACTTTCCCGTCGGATTTCGACGATCTCGATTCCATCACGCTTCCCCATCGCGGTCATCTCATTGATCTGCGATTCAATAGAAAGGGCTTGGCGTTCGTCATCCTCGGATGACTTACGGGCATAGAGACAGTACCGAAGCCCTATTTTTGGCTTCGGTGTGTCTCCTTGAGGAATGGATATAAGCATGTTTCGAGCCGGTGATTTGGTCGTGGCAGTCGCCATTTGTAGAGGGAGAAATAAGTAAGATTCTCCCCACACAAGACCGCGACCCGACCCGAAAGGCTAGGAGATACTCCCCCTAAATTCCGCTTAGGAATGCCCTATATCCCCATGAATTGTGTCCCAACCCGTAATCCCATCATCTCCAATAAAACAGAAACCAAAGCTGGCAATTTTCTCCTCTAAAGACTTGATGATCAGCATGGAAAAAGCATCTGCGAGGTCGTCATGTTTCTCGATGCCGAAATTCACAATTTGCTCGATCAATTCTTCGGCTCCTTCACGAGGGAAAAATACCCGTCCCGACTGTACGGGGTGTGATGCAAGTGCCAACCGCCCACGCTTGTCCTGTCCTTTCACTTTGACGGCTTCTGCCTCATATCCCTTCTCCTTGAGGTGTTCGACGAGTGAAGCCTGGTAACCCACATCCTCCACATAGATCTTTGTTGGGTTACCAGCCTCTTTTGTGCAATCAGCCAATTGCATAGACCGCTGCAGCGTTTCGAGCGCCGTGAGGCGTTCATTCACCGGATTCGGCAGGATGTAGATGTGGTATTCGCCACGAACGTAATAGATTCGCGCACCGACCATTGCCGTGAAGTCCGCACTGTCGCTCTGGGAAATCGCAAGGTCGATCCCAACCGCGATGCAAACCAACCGTACGCGCGTACCCGTGCGAACATCGTGATCTTCTTTCGGAAGCTGATCGTAGTACTGAATCCACTCGGGATGAATGACACGCTCGGCATTGGAAAGAATATGGAGGAGGTATTCGCGATGCCATGCCGATTCATCACCCACGCGCGCATATTCGGCGAGAATTGATGCTTCGTCTGGATACTTCTCGCGCCAGAGGCAGATGCCCGCATCATCGATGAGCGGATAGCTGCGATAGACTGAATGTCGATCTTTCTGTTCCTCAATTTGCTCCTTCGTACGTTGCGTCATGGAATCATCATGGAGGTAATTTCCGACGAGGAAGAAGCGCGTGCCGATGTCGCCTGCGGGCACCAATTCACTCACTACCCAATTGCGCGTCTTATTGCGGCTCTCGCGCGTCTGGACGGATTCAAGGTCTTCTATGTCGTCGCAGATGATCAAATCGGGTCTGTGCTCTTTATGTCGAAGCCCGCGAACGCTCTGATCGACGGAGACAGCCATGATTCGTACGCCGTAGTTGCTGATAACGAGAGAGGCATTACGCCATTCATCCTCTTCCTCGCGGAACGGTCCAAGGTCGTGGCGCAACAGTCGGTTGTTCTCAAGTTCCGTTCGGATGTTCTTTAGCATCTGTCGAGCCTGTTCCTGAGTTCTTCCGACGATCAGGATAAACTTCCGTTGTTCACTACCCATGATTGACCACAGGACATAGGAAAGTGTGATGAGTGTCGATTTCCCTGATCCACGAAACGCCACGATCGTCACACGGAGAATGTCTTTGTTCTCGGTGATGGCGAAAATCTCCCGGTGCAGGGACGCCATCGCATACTTCATGTAATGGGAGAGATAGAAGAGAAAGAACCAGAGATGGCTCTCACGAATGACGGCACGGCGTACTGCCGGATCTTTGAACATTTGCTCAATCAGAGCTTTCTGGGAGTGTGGAGATGTCTCCATGGGAAGAGGGGGAAATGGGTAAAGCCGCGAGGCGAATTGCCTCGCGGATAATGGATTCTTGTTCGGGGTTCAACGGATCTTGTTCGGCAAGCTTCGCCGTTACCTCTACGCGGTTCGCGTACTCGTTATGATGATTTTTGAGCCAGAAGATGATGGCCGTCATATTGCCTTCCCGAATCGCACCGAGGAGCTGTGACTCCGCGACATCGTTGACTAGCGACTTGCCCTCCTTCAGGGCGGTATCAGCTTCTTTCTCGAACGCCTCATCTTCTTTGCGCCAACGGTAGTAGGTTGTCCTGCCCGTTCCGGTTTTCTCACAAGCGACCTGCACAATCGGGGTCTTTTTCAGTTGCTCGATGAGAATGGATTTTTCCTGCTCTTGCCGCTGTTGTATCGCGAGTTCTTTACTCATGGCTTGTGGTGGAAATTTTCTTCGGCTTCGTTCCCGTAATTTTCTCCAGACGATCAAGAATGATTTGGCAGTAGGCAGGATTCAGCTCAACCATGGCGCAGCGGCGCTTGGTATGTTCAGAAGCGATTCCTGTCGTGCCTGAACCCGCGAACGGGTCATAGACCAAGTCCCCGATGCGTGAGGAATTCAGAATGAGTCGTCGCAAGATTGGAATGGGCTTTTCTGTGGGATGGAAAACATTTTTCGACGGCTTTGGATGGATGATCACACTCCTATCCTTCGATTTCATGAATTCATGCGTTCCAAGCCAGAAGTAGAGGATGGATTCGTGTTGTGGGGCGTAGTCGAGTCTGGCCATGACGGCAGCGGTCTTGATCCAATGCAGCATCTGCCCGAATCTCCACCCCGCTGCGGTCATCCCGTCATGGAAGGCGAAAAGCATCTTGTCCGAACAGAATGTATATCCGGCATTTTTTCGATTCATATGCGGGTGGACAGCGGCAAGCCATGTGTGCGTGAAAAGTGCAAATTCGCTGTCGCTCTGGAGATGGTCATTGGCAATCGGGACATGGGTTGTCTTGGTTTTTATGAATCCAGCTTTGCTTTCCACGTATGCGACGCCGTACGGAATATCGGTCAGAATAAGTGAGACACGGTTTTTGCCGAGTAATTTCGCAACGAGTGTCTTATCGCGGCTATCTCCGCATGCCACTCGGTGCTCTCCGATTTGAAAGATATCGCCAATGCTCATGGTTTGTTTTTTCATGATTTGATGAGGGAAGCTTTCTGACCTGTCATGGCCTCAAAGCGTCGAATAATAAGATCGCAAAACACGGGTTCAATCTCTGCCATGAAACAACGTCGTTTTAATTGCTCACAGCTCATTAAAGAGCTGCCACTGCCTCCCGTGGTATCAAGCACGCAGTCACCGATTTTTGTGCATCGTCGAAGCGGCTTGTCCGCTAAGGTAATTGGCTTCTGAGTTGCATGTTCATACTCGCTGCCCGGGATTCTGCGCTCCAGCCAGATATTCAGGAGATCGAGGATGTCATCCAACGCTCTGTTCCCTGAACTCACCTCACGATTCAGAATTTCGTCGAAGTTCTGATGCTTTTCCGAAAGGTACGGCTTTCCCTTGGTGGCATAGACGCATGCCTCGTAGCATTTGCCGAACGCGACACCCGGAACCGTATTTGCCGGGCCTTTTATCCAGAGACACGTTCTTCGATTCCTGAGACCAAGATCGGCGAAGATCCTCTGCATCAACCCTACATTTGTCTCATCGTTCCATCCGAAGATGTGGAGATCACTTTTCCCTACGGCAATTGCATTGGCGTAGATCGCCTGGAGAAATTTTTCGTACTCTTCGGGGGATTTCTTGTCGTTCGTTTTCCCTCCGTACTGCTTCTTCTGGCCGACTCCCTTGTTGTAGTCGAGCGAAATATTGTACGGAGTATCGATGTAAATCATGTCCATGCGCTCCTTGCCGACAAGACGGTCTACCACGACTCGATCCGTCGAATCTCCGCAGATTAATCTGTGCGAGCCGAGCTTGTAGAGATCTCCAAGCTTGGTTTTTGGTTTCTTGATCTGCTCCAGCTCTTTTTCGACATCGAATGCGTCCTCTTCAGTGGCAAGAGCGTCATCCCACACCGCAGCGAGGTCATGATCGTCAAAACCGACATCGAGCAGGACACCTATGTCGAAGGACTTAAGCAGATCCATGTCCCACTCTCCCTGGTCACGATTTAATCGGAGATTAAGTTCCTTCTCCTTCCGAAGATCAGGAATGTTGAGGGCGACAACCGGCACGGTTTCATATCCCAGCTCCTTCGCCATCGCCAATCGGAAATGCCCGCCGATCACAACGTTCCTGCGCTTCGGCGCACCGTTGATAAGGATCGGATCCACGAGTCCGAACCGTTTGATGCTTTCTTTAAGATCGCGCTGCTGCTTGTCGCTCCATTTTCTGGGGTTATACAGAGCAGGATTAAGCTGATCAATGGGTACATGCAGAATGCGGAGTTGTCCTGCCAATGATGTGGAATTTTTTGCTGGCATATATCCGTAGGGGAAAAAATCTAGGAATAGCCTAAATCCGAATGCTTTTGGCACATGAGATTGGTTTTTGTGTGCTATAGATTTACTTCATTCTCTGTTTTCTCATTGCATATTTCTCGCGCTTCTTTGCGTTGCGATGTTTGTCTTCGCACTTCTGCTTTCCACAGGTGTACTGCACCTTGATCCTAGGATCTGGCTCCATCGGCATATGGCAAATTTCACAACGCAGTTCCAGAAAATGCCCGATGACATCCTTCACTTTGCGTAATTCTCCCGTGAGGATGCAGATCAATTGGTTGAGGATGAAAATCATATAGTTCACGTACTCAGCTTTCATCAATATGGAGTCCTCGAGAGCGAGGATATATTTGCTTCGCGCTCGATGCGAAGAACGATGTGTATTGAAAAAACTCTGCTGTGTGAGGATGAAACGCCATCGGTCTATATCGCCGACCGTAAATCCGTACTTTTTTAGTAACTTTTCCGCCCATTGTTTTTGTTTGGGCTGTTTCAGCACTTCATGTTGTGCCAGCCACTCTTGCTCTGCTTCCTTTTCGTCTCCATCGTATTCCTTGAGTAGTTTCGCAAATGACTTTCGTCTCCATTTTTTATATTCCTCCCACTGTTCCTCCATCTCAAAGAAAAGACTGATGAATCGATAAAATTCAGCGAGTTGTGCCCGCATTTTTCCGTCGAATTCCTTGGGATCTTCACCCTTGATCCAATGGTCTTTCCATCGCCGAATTACCGCTATGGCTAGAAATTGATGCTCGTCGTACAGGTATTCGTAGGCATCTTTCACGTCTTCTAGTGTTGCTGGAGTTTCGCTAAAACGATGTCGCTCCTTCCATGCCGAAATTGGAAGGTCTACGGGGTAGGTCACTGCCGACTTTTCATATCCACGATCCAACCAGTCGTTGCCTCTAATGAAGACAGATCCCTCAACGTACTCCGTCTTATCGCCAAACTGCATCACTCCATATCCCACTTCCAATCGAACCGCCGGATAGAGCAAGCCTTCCTTGTGTAGCGCCTCAAGCTCCTTACGCGTCACCCGAACCCCATTTTCCTCGCAGTAGCTGATAAACATGTCCACTGGCCGCAAATTCTGCTGCCGGAAGGGAGGCTTTAGTGGATTGATCTTTGATTTTGGGATGGGTTTCTTCCTCATGTTGTCATTATACCCTTCCGAAATATTTTGCTGGCTGGTCGACCAAGACGCGCGAAAGGGCGGAGACCCGAATGGTTTTTGTGAATGGAACATCCCTTTTTATAGTGTTCCGAATGTTCCATTTACAGCCCTGATCCGAGTGGTTGGGCCAACCTTATAAAGGACTACCCTAAGGACCCCAAAGAACGCTAGACTGCCCCTTGCGAGACTGGAATGCTCCACCACACTTCGCTCTCGTTCACTTCGTTCACGAGAGCTTCGCGTGGCGAGCCATTTCTTGCATGCGAAGTGTGCCCCGCGTAGCTCTGCCCAGACACTAAGAAATAATGTTCGCCAGTTTCGTTTCGCCTGTAACAAATCGCAGAGCGAAGTGGGGCTTTTTCAGCTATATTCATCCGCTATGCACTATGTCTATATCCTCCATCTAGAGAATGGCCAGCACTATATCGGATGCACCGAAGACTTGAAGAAGCGATTGGGAAAACATAATCACCATGCCGTACCGACAACGAGCCGCATACGTCCTGATGAACTTGCCTTTTATGCTGCATTCAATTCAAAGGGAAAGGCATATGCATTTGAAAAATATCTGAAGAGCTCATCGGGGTTTGCCTTTCGCAATAAAAGACTTATCTGAAGAGCAAAAGTCGGTTCAAACAGAAACAGCTCGAGCTGAAGGGATTCGAACTTAAGTCCAGTCCACTGAGTTGCAATCTCTGCACAAGAGAGCAACGGTTTGCCCACTATGCCTGCCGACTTCAGAGATAAGCTGCCTGAGAGATGGAGAAACTACGATTTCACCAATGCAATTGGATTGCTGCTACTCATGAAAGAGATCCAAGAACAGGAACCACTGGATGACCCAAACGTGCTGAAGGTGGATGAGGATGGCACCCGACTGTACTAGGCCTGTTCCTCGCGTTTCTTTCTGTAGTGTTCAAGAACTCTTTCAGGAATGGGAATCTCATCCCAAGACAAAGATTCACTACCATCCTCATTCGAACTGACTCGCAAATTCTCAACTTTGCGAGCGTAAAGGCTGGGATTATGTCCACAGTGAATTCTTCCGCCATACATATCGAATTTTGCGGGATAGGGGTTATCTTTTTTGCGCTTCGCGTAGGACATTCTTTCGGAGAATGAATACGTCAAATTCGAGTACAGAACTTCTACATATTCCCGGACCTTTTCGTCTGACCAATGGGGACTGAGTATGGCGACCACCTTTTCAGGCATCGCGGCATGATCTCCAATCCACTCCCATGTAATAAGCCAAGCTTTCATAATGAATATAGCCATCTTTGCGCTATTCTATTCACATGTCGAGTAATGCAATGACCAGCGAAGATATCGTTAAGAGTGTTGAAAAAACTGAGGTTAATGA
>Ga0155266_174_pt1 | contig 46053 bp, 47 predicted proteins | sample RifCSPhighO2_02_FD_106234 | JGI IMG/M metagenome (GOLD analysis project Ga0155266, IMG submission 106234) | Candidatus Peribacteria bacterium RIFCSPHIGHO2_02_FULL_53_20 | reverse complement strand
CTCCATGCGTCAGCATCAATATCCTGCTTTCATTTCCCCTCACAAAACCCCGTCAATAGATTCTAACCTTGTCCCAAAGCCACGATCATAGAAGGGGTAATTAGATGCGCAAGCGATAATAGAGTTTTTGCCTTCTTATAAAACAGGGTTCGGTCGCATTGGAAAAGCGCCGTGACGCATCCAGCGAAGGGAGCGCAAGAAAACGCGCTGTTTGAGCGACGAGCCGCAGCGAGAAGCGAGTTCGCGTTTTCCGCTCCCTTCGCGCCAGATGCGTAGGCGCTTTTCCATCTGCGACCGATGTTTCTTTCTCCACTTTCTTTGCGCCAAAGAAAGTGGAAACCATGCAAAGCAACCGATGGTATATGTGTAATCACAGCAAAACCATCGAAAGCTCAGCGGAAGATCGGTAGAATACACGAGTGAACGCCGATCCCATCCTCTCCCCTCTCAATGACTCGCAGCGCGCTGCCGTGCTGCAAACGGAGGGTCCGTTGTTCATCTTAGCCGGAGCGGGATCAGGAAAAACCCGTGCCCTCACGCACCGCATCGCGTATTTAATACAACGCGGTGTAGAGCCATGGCAGATCCTCGCGGTGACATTCACCAATAAAGCGGCGAATGAAATGAAGGAGCGAGTAAAGAACCTGCTCAGTATTACGACTTCGGACGAAATAGCACCCTTCGACTACGCTCAGGGTGACAGGCAATCGCGATTGCCTGTCATGGGAACATTCCACAGTGTGTGTGCGAGAATTCTCCGCAGAGACATTGAACATCTCGGCCGCGAGCGGAGTTTTGTGATCTATGATGCAGATGATCAGGAAAAACTGGTGAAAGAATTGCTGAAGGAAATGAAAATCGATGAAACGGATCTGAAAGCTCGCGCCGCACTCGGCTATATCGGGCGATTCAAATCCGAAGCGGTAAGCCCGGCAGAAGCGAAACTTCAGGCAACCAGTGCCAAGATGCAGCTCGTGATCGACGTGTACGCGCGGTACGAGAAAGCGCTGCACACAAATAATGCGCTGGATTTTGATGACCTGATGCTCGAAACCGTCCGACTCTTCCATGAAATCCCGAAGGTGCTGGAACGGTATCAGCGCACGTGGAAATACCTGCATGTTGACGAGTACCAAGACACGAACCATGCGCAGTATCTCTTCGTGACACAGCTTGCAGCCGCTCATAAAAATCTCTGCGTCATCGGTGATCCCGACCAGTCGATCTATTCCTTCCGCGGCGCGGATATCCGAAACATCCTGGAATTCAAGAAAGATTATCCGGATGCCACTCAGCACACGCTCGACCGGAATTATCGATCGACCCAGATGATTCTCACTGCGGCCGATGCCGTGATCGCGGCAAATCCCAACCGCCCCGAGAAGAAAATGTGGACCGACCGCACCGAAGGCCCGAAGGTGATCGTCAATGAAGTGCATGACGAACGCAGCGAAGCGGAAGATGCGGTGCGCACGGCACTCAAGCACCGAGGCGTTGGCATGACTCTCAATCATCAAGTGATTCTGTACCGCACGAACGCTCAGTCCCGCCTCTTTGAAGAAGCCTGCATGCGCGCAGCCATCCCCTACCGCATCATCGGCGGGACGAAGTTCTATCTCCGCCGCGAGATCAAAGATGTCCTCGCGTATCTGCACGTGATTCTGAATCCTGAAGACTCCCTATCACTGCTGCGAATCCTCAATGTCCCCAGCCGCAAAATTGGTGAGACGACCCTCTCACATTTGCAGGCATTTTGCTCCGCGCAATCGATCATCCTCTGGGAAGCATTGCAGCGCGCAGAAGAAATTCCGGCACTCGCGGAAGCGACAGGACTTCGACTGAAGAAGTTTGCAGATTTGATCATCGAAGCCAAACGCAAAGCAGAAAGAATGCCCGTGACTGATCTCACGCGCTGGCTTCTCGATGCCATAGGGATGGAAAAGTGGATCCGTGATGATACGGATGAAGGTGAAGACCGCTGGGGCAACATCGAAGAATTGCTCTCGGTCATGCGCAAATACGACCAGCTCGATCCGCAGACATCGCTCCTCAGCTTCCTCGAGGAAGCGAGCCTCGTTTCGGAAGTGGATAAACTCAATGACACGAAAGACGACGCGCTCACGTTGATGACGCTCCATCTCTGCAAAGGACTCGAGTTCGAAGCAGTGACCATTGCCGGCTGCGAAGAAGGAATCTTCCCCCACAGTTCTTCGATGTTTGATCCGGAGCAACTCGAAGAGGAACGTCGGATTATGTACGTCGGGATGACGCGGGCAAAAACACATCTTCGGCTTCTTCTTGCTCGCAGTCGCATGCTTTGGGGCGAAACGCGCGCCAATGCCGGAAGCCGTTTCCTCGATGATCTCCCGGAGAGTGTCACCGAGCGCCGCAGTGACGACATTCTGAGCGCCTTTGCCTGGGCATCGAAAAAAATGATCAGCGAAGAGTCGCGGAAATCGTCTCTCCAACCATTCCGCCAGGAAGAAGTGAGCGTGGAGTTCAATCAAGATCTTTCCTTTACATCAGAGAATGACAACCAAGATGCCTTCGATATCGGCAACCGCGTGCACCATCCCACCTTCGGCGCGGGTACCGTTACCGCATTGCGCGGAGACATCGCAACGGTGTGGTTTGATTCGGGACAGGAGAAGACGCTGGCGCTGAGTATTGCGCCGTTGAAGAAATTGTGACCTCGCTTCCGCCTCTTCGCCCCCACCCCTAACCCCTCCTCCACAGGAGGAGGGGGATGTGTGTGTTTTGTATGCATGCAACAAGGAAAGACAATTGCTTCTTCACTCTGGAAACAGAGCTCCCCTTCCTCCCGTGGAGGAAGGGGTCGGGGGATGGGGGGAAGCTAATACGAATAGTACGTCCCCCTTGCTACCGGTCCCTCAAATCCCACCCAATCAAACGTCGTCGTCCCGTCTGTCCATTGGATAGATCCTGCGGAGGAAGACGTGCCTGGTTCATTGAGACTGAGTTGCAATGACGCACGGGGGGCAGTGCTTGGCACGGTGACATCAGCAAGAAGTGTAAGGATGCGGGAGCTGCTCGTGAGCGAACCGAATGAAGCCGAAAGTGGACACGTGATCGTGGAAGAGGAAATCGTGCAACTTGCCCGGTCGCTGCTGCCGTCCGCGACGATCTGGACATCACTGAGTGTCACTCCGCCGACATGGGAAAGCGTGAATGTGAGCTGCGCGAGCCGAAGATCCGCGCCCCCATCATTGCGCACGCCGATGAACCGGAATCTGCCGATCTCGCGGTCGCTTCCTGAAAGCAGTGGCTCATTGACGGCTCCTGCATTGATGATGCCTGTGATCATCGACCGTGCAGTCTGGTGCATGCCAAAAGTACCGGTGAGCGATTGTGCGTATGTCCGGTTACTCCAGCCACCGACTCCAGCAACGGCGATCGAGTCGATCTGCAGAAGCTCTGCGCTCACGCCACCGGCATCGCGGTTCTTGAGCTGCGCCCGCACGTAGAAGGAGTACTCGCTGCGCTGTGGAATCGTGAGCTTTCTGGTTTTGATATTGAGAAGGTACGTCTTTCCTCCGCTCACGCTGGAATCAAGGCGAGCAGATCCCAGAAGTCCACCGTCATGATCGTAGATGAGCAAATGATCGACGGACGTGACGGCATTCTCGAGTGTGACCGTGACCGTCTCGATCCTGAGCGGCTCGGCATTGTTAAATACCTTTACCGAACCGAGTACGGGGGATGCATCCCCCAGAAGCGCAATGCGACCACCGAGGGAGACATCGCTATCCGGATCGTACGAAGAGGCAGGGAACGCGGACGAAACGGACGATGCGGAAGAGGAAGCGGAGGAGATACGAGGAGGGCGCACAGGTTTGCGCACGGTCGCGCGAATAGTCCTTCGCGAAAGTCGCATATAGAGCGGCTGCCGGTAATAAGCGGAATTCACGCGATCCACCGTCCGCGCATGGGCGGGAAAAGCTGCAAGAACGGTCGCGGCAATTGTCGCGATTGAGAGGAAACGGTGGAACATCGTGTGTGGCATAGACAGAGACAGAATAGCGGAAGGTGCAGAGGAGAGGCCGAAGGATGGGGAGAAATCTTACGAGAATGCTTAGCGTTGCTTTGGCAAGAAGTGGGTGCCAATCGCTTCGCCATGGAGAAGAATGCGCGAAGCCACGTTGCGTATGTTAGCGCCGGCAATCACGACATCGATCCCATGATCTGCAAGATCTGCGGCCGTTTGGCATTTATTTCTCATGCCCCCCTTGCCGTTTCCTGAAGTACTCTCTCCCACCCAATTTTTCCATTGTTCGTCACCATGCTCAACGACTGCAATACGAGAACGTGGATCTTTTATATTGCGCCTGACACCGTTCGTCTTGGACAGAAAGAGCACCTCATTTGCATGAATCAATTCAGCGACTTCCTGAGCAAGATGGTCGTTATCTCTAAAACCGGCTATTTCATCATCTGCCGTAAAATCATTTTCATTCACGACAAGAATTGTCTTTCGTTTTGCTGTTAAACTTCTTTGCCATACTTCATTTACTTGTTTACGCCTTTTACGACTATCAAAGTCATCCCACGTTACGAGTCCTTGAGCAACAGATATGCCGTGCTTCTGAAATGCTTTAGCATATGCAGCCATTAACTTAGGCTGCCCGACTGACGCAAAAAATTTCTTGTCTGCAACAGTTTCCGCTGGATGTTTTGTTGCTCCTTGGTCGAGACGACCATATTGCATAGCACCCGATGAAACGAGAATGAGACCACTGACCTGCTGGCGAATTTCTGCCATTTGCGCGGCAAGAGCTTCGATGACTTTTGGCGTTATGGAATCTGTTCCTATCTTGATGACAGCCCGTTCAGGAATGCGATGTGAAGTATTCATAATGCACAAGGGAAAATGGGATATGGAAAAGCTTCCTTCCGATCTACTGGGGAAGGACCTCTGCCGTATCGATATCTATCAGATCATCAGGCAGCCAGGCACCTTCCCGCTCGCGGCGGGGTGAAGGGCACCGGCAGTGTTGCCTGAAGAATCATTGAGACTAATGTATCAGGAAATTGGGTAAATGCAAGGATCGAGAACGGCTCCTAACGACGATTCCCTACGACAATCTGCATTTTGCTGAGAAATCCATCGCGCCCGTCGTTCAGCAACCGCTGAACGAAACCTTGTAATTCCAGGGACGTGTGAAAACGAGTTCCATCAATATGGATCCCCTCTTTGGAGTGTCCTGTTGGAAAGAGCACAGCACAAGCTTCTGTGAGATCCGTGACGACATTGTCTGTAGCGGGTTCAGCTGTGAGAGTTACCATAGGAAAATGGGAAAAAGGAAGAAAAGAAATAAGAATCAATGCCAGACTGTCCAACCACCTCCCGCAGTGCGACGGTGCAACGGCATGTTGGGGGAAGGAGCAGATGCATCTGGAGGAGGGTTCGCAACAACATCGACGTATGCATCATGCACGGTAGGTGTATCGGGGGATGCTGCAGTTACGGGAGCCTCAGGAACATGTTCTGTCATCTCTGGGGCCGGTAGTGTGTCGTGGTCTGCCATGGGTAAAGGAAGAAGTAAGGAGAATAAAAAAAATACCTTCCGGCTGGGAAGGCGCTTGGTGACGATTCTTGGTCTTTCAGTCACGTAGCAAAACGCCTTCCGCACTAAAGTACGTAAACCAGAAGGCGCCGTAGCTGAGAGTTATAGAGGACATGAACGTCACGATCGTAGTGCAAAATAGGGCAAAGTCAAGAATACTGCTCCTATGTCTGAAGTCGCTTCATTTCTCCGGCTCTGCGGCATCCGCCTCAATACCGATCTCGGGCAACATTTTCTTATTGATGCGGACGTGCTTCAAAGCATCATCGAAGCAGCGGGTATCGAACCCCCAGACCGCATCGTTGAAATTGGTCCGGGTATCGGCGTGCTCACGGTAGAACTTCTGAAACGCGCAAACCACGTCACAGCAATAGAACTCGATGACCGCATGATTCCCTTACTCAAAACATTTACTTCTGAGAAGCTGAGCAGCCAAGAAGCTGAGAAGCTCGTCATTATCCAAGGCAACGCCCTCCACACTCCAATGCCCTCAGAGGAGTACCGCATCGTCGCCAACATTCCCTACCACATCACCTCCCCTCTTCTGCGTCATGTATTCCTGGAATCAATCGTGCATCCGAAGTCATTGACGCTCCTCATTCAACGCGAAGTCGCAGAAAAGATTTGCGACAAAGAAGACCGCGGACTTCTCACGATTCTCGTCGGACTTTTTGGAACACCGAAGATCGTTCGCACAGTTTCTCCTCAATGTTTCCTTCCACCACCAGCCGTAGACTCCGCAGTGCTCCAAATCCAGTGCTTTGAAAAACCCTTGGCTAATCTTGTGACCATCGAAGAAGTATTCCGCCTGGTGAAGATCGCTTTCAGCCAGAAACGCAAAATGCTCCGGAATACCTTCGGTCCGTTCCCTGAGCTCATGGAACGTCTTTCTTCGCTACAGATAGACGAAAAACGAAGACCACAGACTTTAAGTGTGAAGGAGTGGATCGCGCTGGCGAAGATGAAGGAAAAGAATTAAAAGGTGCGCCCCTCCCGCATCGCCTCTTTCTTCATCGGCACATTTCTGTTCGCAACATTCCTCCTGCAGTGGTGGCAGCTGCCCGCGTACCCGATATGGATATGGACGTTCCTCGGTCTCCTTGGTTTCCTTGGTCTCCTCGGCGCCATCAAACACAACAAGCCAATCACAATGATGTTCACGATATCTCTCAGCATCGCCCTCGCGCTTTGGACTGTCGCTCATGCAACGCGAAGCCTCCAATCCCAAACCATCCCCTCCTACGCCTCCCAAAAAATCACCCTCCTCGGCACCGTCACAGGCGACCCCGCCGGCAAACCCCCATCCGCTCTCTACCCGCTAGCAGTCAACCTCATTGATCAATCCGGAACGCTGATCCCTGTCACCGGCTCCGTCCTCATCGAAGACTTCGGCGGCTGGCCCGAGTATAGAATCGGCGATCAGATACGCGCTGAAGGAATGCTGGAGCTTCCAAAAAATTCAGAAGACTTCAACTACACGCATTACTTGCGACTTCAGGGAATAACAATGATTCTTAAACGTGCAAAAATCACATCTGCCCCTACGCCCAATGCCCTACGCCCTACCATCCATCTCCGCCGCACTCTCCAATCCACCCGCCTCTGGTTCGAATCCCGCATCAATCGCCTCTTCCCCGAACCCGAAGCCGCATTGATCACCGGGCTCCTCACCGGCGAACGCCGCGGATTTTCGAAGAGACTGCTCGATGACTTCGCTGCGACCGGCCTCACACATCTTGTGGCGATCTCGGGAACGAACGTCACGATCATCATAGGAATCCTCGGAGGACTCCTCTTCTGGCTCCCGCTCAAGTGGCGGTTTTTTCCTCAGATCATAGCAATCATCCTCTTCACGCTCTTCGTCGGAGCCTCGGCATCTGTCGTGCGCGCAGGCGTAATGGGCATCCTCGGAGTACTCGCCTTACAACTCGGGCGCATCCGCGACACGCGTCTCGCAATTCTCTGGACGGCATTTTTCATGACGCTCTTCAAACCCGAACAACTCTGGTGGGATGCAGGGTTTCAACTTTCCTTCGCTGCAGTGATTGGCGTAACCGAAATCGGCCCACGATTACAACGGGCATTTGCAAAAGTTCCGGAAACCCTGGGCTTAAGAGACAGTCTCGCGGCAACGCTCGCGGCACAAATCACGACGCTTCCCGTGAGTATCCTCACTTTCGGTCAAGTGTCGCTGATCGCGCCTTTAAGCAATATCCTCGCGGCGCCGATGGTTCCGATTGCGATGCTTCTGGGATTTCTCGGAACGATGATGAGTGTTGTTTGGTTTCCTTTGGGACAACTTGTAGGGTTCGCGGGATACGGAGCGGCGGAATGGATAACGGAAACGGCGAGGATTTTGGCGAAAGTGCCATATGCGGTGGTGGGGTTGTAAAAACGTCCCCTATCCCTCGTATCTCCCCCACCCCTAACCCCTCCTCCACGGGAGGAGGGGGATGTTTGTGTTTTGTTTGCATGCCACAAGGAAATATCATACTTATTCACTCGTGTAACAGAGCTCCCCTTCCCCTGTGGGGGAAGGGGTCGGGGGATGGGGGAATCACCACCGATACACCCGTACCGCCCTCTCTCCTCCCATCCACGGCACTTTCACTTCCTTCTCCGGCTGCTTTCCGGGAATGCGAAAGACATAGGCAACGACGCGAGTGCCGGGACGGAGTTCCTTGTCGAATTTTTCTTTGAGCTTCTCCATCAGACTCGGAATGAGATACAGAAACACACAGTCGGCATCGCGGAGATCACAGCGAAGAATATTTTGGAAACGCAGCGTCACCTGCTGCCGGGATTTCCAGATACAAAGTCGCCCGAACACCCACACGGTGGGAATCAGTTCGCAGCCGATAGCCGAAATTCTTGATTCTGCGCGCTTTGCGGCAATCAATAATCTCGCATCCCCTGCTCCGAGATCGTAGACGCAATCGCCTGGCCGGAGGTGTGCGAGAGCAACCATCTCTTTCACCACTGCATGGGGAGTCGGAATGTAGACCACCGGCACCCAGAGGTGCGCGATGAAGGTAACCGCAATGAGAGCGGTCATCAGGACGATGCCGACGAGGGCGAGATCGGTGAGTACGGGGAAAGCCTACCCGTCTTGCGACAGGCAGGCATCCCAATTCAAATGGCGCTTGATGCTCTCTGATAGCGATTACGCTGCCATGGACTCGTCGCCAGCAGACCCTGCACCCGCAGACTCTGCGCCGGCTGCTACCACGTTGGTAGCCTTCGGACCCTTTTCACCTTGCTCGATATCAAATTGGACGGCCTGGCCCTCCTGGAGATTGTCGAACTGGCCATTGCAGGCGCTGTGATGGAAAAAGACATCGTCTGATCCGTCGACGGTGATAAATCCGAATCCCTTATCGGTCTTCTTTTTGATAATACCTGTAGCCATGTCTGTAAGGAGTAGAAAAAATAAAAGTGTCTAAAAGACGAGTGATCGTAGCACGAATGCGCAGGGTATAGATAGCCTGCACAATGAAGTTTCTCAGGATAATTTTTCGGGAAAGCGGTACAATTCATCCTATGCATATCCTCGCGCTCGAGACAAACCTGGGAAAACTCAAGAAGCAGTTCCTGGCAGAGGGGGAAGAAGAGCTCCTCAGCACCACACGGCACATCTTCGCGTTCCTGATACCGATATTCTGGAGTTCGCTCCTGACGATATTCCTCCTGAGTGCCGGCATCGCCGCGATCGCGACGGGAATCGTCGCAGCGCCTCTCGCATCGCTCTTCCTACTCGCATGGCTCCTCTTCTTCCTCTACCAGATCGCCGCCACGGTCATCCATTGGCGATACCATTTTCTCGTGGTGACGACAGAGAAAGTTGTCGTCATCAAGCATCGCTCGTTTTTCTATCAGGACATTTTCCCGTTGCATCTCGAGAATATCATCAGTACCCGGAGCGAATCGCAGTTTTTCGGCATCGGCAACTGCGGCACCATCCAACTGACGCTCGAGCAGAAAAAAGAATTGGGCTCCAGTCAGGAGGTCATTGTCGATTACCTCCCTCGTCCCTCCGTCGTCGCGGGCGTCATCGAGAACGCCATCGTGCTCAAAAAACAACGCGTCCCGGTCGATCAGGGGCCGCAGGATCAGGCGCAGAAAATAGAGGACGTGCGGGAGAAGACGGAGGAAGAGACAAAGGAGAAAGCATAGGGTGGAGTGCGTTCATCGGCGCTACTTTTAAACTATGGAGATGGTACAATTTTTCCATGAAGAGTACTCGCATGGAGGCATTCAGCGACGGCGTCATTGCCATCCTCATCACCATCATGGTGCTGGAGTTCAATATTCCTCAGGGAAATGATCTTGCAGCATTAGTGCCGATCTTACCGCTCTTTCTCGCGTACATACTGAGCTTCGTATACCTCGCAATCTACTGGAACAATCATCACCATCTGATGCAGGTGACCGATCACGTGGATGGGCGCATTCTCTGGGCGAACATGCATCTCCTCTTCTGGCTTTCACTCGTACCGTTCACGACGGCATGGATGGCCGAGACACACTTCGCCATGATCCCAACCGCGTTGTATGGCTTGATTCTCCTGCTCGCCGCGCTCGGCTATTCCTTTCTGGTCATGGCCATCACCGCACACGGTGATGCCAACCATCTCCTGCGGAAAGCCATCGGACGTGACAAGAAAGGGAAGATTTCCCTCCTGATCTATGTGCTTGCCGTTGCGCTCGCGGCTGTCCATCAGTGGATCTCCCTGAGTCTGTACGCACTCGTAGCCATTATATGGCTCATTCCTGATCGCAGAATTGAGAAAGTGCTTGGTCACTGATCACAGAATCTCGTCGCCACGGCAAATCCGAGAAAAAGCTGCAACACCCTTGCCGCATTGCTATACTGCCGCAGCGATCTTTTTGAACATTCTACGGCCCCATCGTCTAACGGTTAGGACAGCGGGTTTTCAATCCGTTAACCAGAGTTCGACTCTCTGTGGGGCTGCCACTCGACTCGCCCTCGTTCCTGCGGGAACTCAGGATCGCTCGTGGCCTTCGGCCAACGTACACGCGAGGCGAGTGCCCCGAGCAAACGAGCGTAGCGAGTGAGCCGATGGGCTATACTTCCAGACTATGCCCTTTTATTTTTACCTTGCACGTTGTTCGGACGGTTCACTCTACACAGGATCGTGTAACGATCTAAGGGCACGAGAAGCACGGCATAATGAAGGAAAAGGTGCTGCCTACACACAACATCGAAGACCTGTTCGCATTGTATACTTCGAAAAATTTCCAACACATCTCGAAGCTCGTAGACGAGAAGCGCAAGTGAAACCGTGGAATAGAATGAAAAAGGAAAATCTTGCGCAAGGAAGACACCCGACGAAGGGATAGCAGTATTCTCTATCATCTGGATGCCAACTCCTCTATCCTCAGGAGCTGTAATAGAGGCGAGAGGCAAACGTCATAGAGAAGAGTCCCCCAGCCCCATCCTTCTCCCGCATTCCGATCATCCATACAACAAGTATTTCCGCGCCCGATGCCATAGCCCTCAAGCTGAAGGTTTTGGCCAGGAAAACGGAAAGTGTCCGACGCAAGCTCGCGGTAACGGCGAAAAAACTTCGCATCAAAGCTGCTGAGCTCGCCGTGACTGCCAGGGAAAAGGAGGATGTCCGGCGGAAGCTCCTGGTAACGGCAAAGGAACTCAAACGAAAAGCCAAAAACCTCGCGGTGACCGCAAGGGAAAAGGAAGATGTCCGGCGCAAGCTTGTAGTGACGGCAGAAAAACTCCGCATCAAAGCTGCTGAGCTCGCCGTGACTGCCAAGGAAAAGGAAAATACCAAGCGCAAACTGGTAGTAACGGCAAAGGAGCTCAAACGGAAAGCCCAAAACCTCGCGGTGACCGCCAAGGAAAAGGAAAGTATCAGACGCAAGCTGGTCATAACGGCAAAGGAACTCAAACTATCGCGCTTAACACTTGAAAAGAAGGTGCTGGAACGCACCAAAGATCTGGAGCAAGCCAGGGTAAAAGGCGAGGCGATATTGGCAAGTATTGGGGATGGAATCGTTGTCGCAGATAAAGAAGGAAAAATAACATACGTCAACAAAACGTTTGAAGATATGGTTGGCTGGAAAGCACAAAAAGTATTGGGGAAATATATGGTTGAGGTTGTCCCCCGCGAAGATGAAAAAGGCAATGTTGTGCTTCTGAAAGAGAGAATTTTGTCTCAAGTGCTCTCTGGAGAAAAAGTGATCGCGGACGTGACGCAACCTTTTTATTATATCCGCAAAGATAAAAGCCGGTTTCCTGCAAGCAGTATCGTGACACCCATTGTTCTGGAAAGGGAAATTATCGGCATCGTCGAAACATTTCGCGATATCACCAAAGAAAAAAATATTGACAAAGCGAAAACAGAATTCGTGTCTCTGGCCAGCCACCAGCTGCGCACACCACTCACATCCATCCGATGGGCTCTCTCGAGTCTCAAGAGAGAACATCTTCCAAAAGAGCAAATCCATCTGGTGAACGGTGCCCATGAAGCAGCCGTACAAATGGCTGCGACCATCAATAAGATGCTGATGATCTCTCGCATCGAAATGGGCGGCATAGAGGAGAAAAGGTCACAAGTGGACGTACGGTTGGTCATCGAGAAGGTCGCTCGTCTCTTCGATGGAGATCGAGAGAGGCATGCACTGGAACTTGTGATCCATGGCTCGCAGAATCTGCGCGCCCACACAGACGAGCAGCTGCTCATCGAAATCCTCAGCAACCTCCTCAATAATGCATACAACTACACGCCAAAGAACGGGAAAGTGACCGTACGTGCTACAACAGAAGACGAAATGATCCGTATCGATGTTACGGATACTGGCTACGGCATCCCTAGGGCTGAGCAGGGAAACATCGCCGAGAAATTCTTCCGTGCCTCAAACATTGCAAGCCGCGAGGAGGCCGGAACCGGCATTGGCTTATATATGGTCTATAATATTGTTCGTTTGATTGGAGGCACCATCTTTTTTGTCTCGGAGGAGAACAAGGGCACCACATTTACTCTTCTTTTTCCTTCCTAAAACCCCATGAGTACACAGAAGCACGTCCTCATCGCCGAAGATGACAAATTTCTCGCCGAGATCGTGGGAAAATTTTTGAGCGCGCGTGGCTTACGCGTCACCATCACCCACAATGGACAGAAAACGATCGAAGTGATGGAGAAGGAAGTTCCAGATGTCTTACTCCTCGATATCCTCCTGCCGGTACTGGATGGCCATGGCGTGCTGAGGGTCATGAAAGAAAAAAAGGTGGATTGCCCCGTCATCGTGATGTCCAATCTCAGCGATAAGCTCGTACAGAGAAAGTGCAAGGATATGAACGTGAAAACCTACTTCGTAAAGAGTGATCTCGAAGAATCTTCCCTCTGGCAAGCCATCGAAAAGCATCTCTCTCCCCCCCTTCTGCCATGAGTACACAGAGCAAATACGTCCTCATCGCTGAAGATGCCAAGTTCATCGCCGATATTATGGGCAACATTATCAAGGAGCACGGCATACGCGTCACCATCACCCACAATGGGCAGGAAGCGCTTGATGCTATGGAAAAGGAACTGCCGGATGTTGTACTCCTCGATCTCCTCATGCCGGTGCTGGATGGTCATGGCGTGATGAAGGCCATGAAAGAAAAAAAGTTGGATTGCCCCGTCATCGTGGTATCGAATATCAGCGACAAGAAGACGAGAGACAAGTGTAAAGGGATGAACGTGAAAGACTACTTCGTGAAGAGTGATATGGACGATGACGAGCTTTGGCTCGTCGTTGAGAAATACCTCAAATGAGACATCGTCGCTATGGTCTTGCTCCTGCAACGTTGCGTAACTTCGCTTCGAGGGCGGTGACTTTTGCCTGCAACTTCTCTTTGGCCTCCCCCCGGCGCCGGGTCTCCTCAGTGTGATCATGCTGGAGTTCTTTCGAGAGATGGACCAATTCTGCACCCTCGCGCTTGAGCTCATCCAGGAACTTCCGTTCCTTGTCCGCATTCACCCTTATTTGCTGCTCCTTCTTCCGATCCAGCGTCTCCAGATCCGCATTCTCGGTTCGCTTTTCGCTGTCACGCCGGTCTGTTTTGACCTTCAAGGCTGTGAGCCGGTTGCGGTTGAGACGCTCCTCATCACCCACGATCTTGGCGATGCGGTCCTGGAGAGGCTGGATATTGTCATTGGTCATCGGATAGGAGGGAAGAGGGAACGGTAAGAGCCATGAGGGGCATGAGCGGCGCATCCTGTAGAAGGGATCGCAGATGCTTGAGCCCCCGCGTGATGCGAACGGAAACCGAATTCGGAGTCTCGCCCGTGAGGATGGCAATCTCCGCGGGAGGAAGCCCCATGATGAACCGGCGATACAGCACCTGCCTGTAGGGATTTTTCATCCTGCGCAGCTTCTGGAGCGGTCTCGCAGCATCCAGCCGACTATACGTTTGATGCCATGGGTCGATTGCTGGTTCGAATCCTGCCTCCAGAAGCTGATCGAGCGAGGCTTCTTTCTTCCTACGCGCGTGATCAATAATCAGATTGTGCGCGATGCGATACAGGAACGCACGCGCATGCAGGATCTCGTCTTTGCGCTCCAGACAGAGCCAGAAGCGGAGAAAGGTATCCTGTGTAAGGTCTTTCGCCACCTCACGATCGCTGCAACGCCTGGAACAATAGCGAAAGATAGCATCTTGGTAGAGGTCATGAATGGCGAGGAAATCGTTGATCATACGAAGAGGAGGAAGGGGGCTGGGACAAAGGGAAAAGAAAACTACAGACGCGCCATTGCGCGCAGTCTGTTTTGCTCATCGACGATGGCAATAAGCGTGCGGCGGCTGAGTCTTCCGGCTGCGACACGAACCACCGGAGTCGTGGTGATCGTCACGGGCGCACGGTATGCGATCGTCGTAGTGTTTAAGATGAGTGGCTGATGGTCTGTAAACGGATCTAACTGCGCCAAACCATCCAACGTCACGGGAGCAGTATGAAACTGGCGATGCGACATGTTTCTCTCCTGATAAAAGATGCGCCGGGCATCTTCATACGCGACCGTGCCACGTTCTGATCTGCTTTGTGTGAGCCAGAGAACGAGTGCCGTTGCACCATCGCGATGATACTGACGGTGCACTGCTGTCCCCTGAGTATCGGTCGAGTGCAGCGTTGCCCACTCGGGACTCGGACCTTCAAAAAATCCGTTATCGGGCTGATTCATCGTCACGACAGTGTACGCAAGTGCCGGTGATGTGGTCGCAGCCAGCAAGGCTGCGGACATACTGATAGTAAAGATACGGTTCTTCATAAAAAATGGGAGTAGGGAGGAATAAGAAATAGAGAAAATGAAAGAGCGCTTTAGAATAGGTCTGCTGTCCGAACATCGGTCGGGAGGACTCCTGTGCCAAGTGTTGCTGGGAAGGTCTTCTGATGGATGGCGGGGAACCATGGTTGTAAAACATCGGAGAAGCGCCGGACTGGCCAGAGGGAAGGATGGTACGAACGGTATGCATGCATAGGGATAGGGGTGGAAGGAGCAGCAACAATGGGCGCATGTGATTTTTGCGCAAGAGTATGCCGAATACACGAAGTCGCCTGCTGGAACACCTTCGGTACTCGTTTGGACAGGGAGACGCAAAACAGCTTTTGCACGTCCTATGGCACTTCTTTTTCCACCCATGCAGTCAGAAAATCTGCAGGCATGAAGCTGATGATGTTCTGTGCCTGCAGATCGGGATCGATGGATCGGTTATTGTATTTCCATTCCAGCTCCTTGAGATAGAAACCGGTATTCCGTTTCCAGATACCATGACGGGCACTCACCCGCTCCCGGATCCATGACCACAGTTTCTCGGCACTGTCCTTCACTCCTTCAACATTCGTCGTGCGGTGAAACTTGCTACAACAGATGAATCCCGCATAGCCCTTATCGCTGCCCAGAGCCTCTTTCGCTGAACCAAACGCATCGAAGTGGAGCGCGACCTCATCATCATTCAGTGGATCGATCGTGACCCCGCCGCTGCTTGCGAGCCGCACACCAAATACCGGTGGTTGCTCCTTACCAACACTGCGTCTTTTACTCTTGCACCATCTGCACCGGAAACGGTCATGGAGCATGTGAATGTCCCCTGTGTGCTCGGAGAGCAATTGCAACTTTTGCGGAGACAAATGTGTTTCCGTCAGCAGCCTGCGAAAGTGATCGTAATACAGCGCGACCAGCCGATAGCGGTGATACGTAATCTGTGCCGCTCTATGCGCTGAAAAATCGAGACAGAAGCAGAGCAATATCTCCGCACATTGCTGCAATTTGTTCCCTTCGGTCACTTTATGGATGCGAAACTTCTTTCCACACAGAGTGCATTTCCTGCGTCCATCTCCAAGTGTGTTCAACTTGGTCCGAATCCCGCAATGAGGGCATAATAAATGCCGAGATGCATCACTCTGGGTTGGACGCACCTTCTCTTTGAGGTGCGGCAGGAGGGAATCTGCATTGATGATCATCGTAGAGGCGAAAGGAGAGACTTTGAGCGGTCAGCGTAGTCCTTTTTATAGTGAAATCATACAAATGCACGACGGGATAACTCCTTATCGACAGGATATCCAGATGTAGCAGGGTATCTCTTTATCATGAGACACCCTCTCTACCAACGAGTAAGGAATATCACCGGTACAGCGCCCGAACTTCGAAGAGAAGCCACAGCCCGATGACTGTGCCGATGATCGTTCCCACAGCATCGGATCCGTACCCAAGAGCAAGATTGATGATCGCGGCGGCGGTCGTAAGTACCGTGCCGTAGAAAAGATAATTCCATCCTTTCTTCTCTCTTTTCGTGAGAGGCTTGTAGGCGAGAAGTTCCAGAACGGATGCGAAGAGACCGGCAACAACGGTGACCGCCCAGGAAATCTGCATCAGACCTCCGCCAAGAAACGAGAGGGAAAGCATGGAACCAATCGCCCCGGCGGAGAGAATGCCAAAAATCCCCAACACGCCGAAGATCAGCGCGAACCACGGAGCGATCTTCGCCAGTGTCTGTCGGGCGTTTTCGGGAAGATGCGGTGTCTTCGTGAAGATCGGTGCCAGGAACCCCTCGAGAGCTGCCATTTTTTTCTCCGTTTGACCGTGAAAGTCATTGACCATGGGAATAGGGGGAAGAAACGCCTTTCAGGATATTCCTGCGGCTTTTCCATCACAACAGCAATCCTCCTACGCATTCCGTTGTTATTTTTTGTGTCCGTGTTGCCATGTTTTGTCCAATGCAACCCAAAACACTCTGTTATCGATACACAAAGGATTGTTGCCCGCATCCTTGCAGTCGCCGTTCTCGATGATATTGCCATATTTCACAAACCCGCTATTCGGGACGTCTTCGTAGGGATTTGCTTTGACGTTATCCACGGTCGCTTTGTGGATCTGCTCGGAGGACCAGTCGGGATGCGCCTGTGCAATGCCGTCACGCTGGCGGTTATAAGCGGCTGCAAGACCCACGAACATCTCCTTCTGGGCGGCTTCCTGGAAGGAAGAGAGTGCATGGTCGACGATGCCGACGACAGCGAAGGCCTCTCCGGCAACAGCCTTGGCGATATCCTCCGCCGACTCCTTCAGCTGCTCCGTCGCTTTGTCCTTCAGATTGCCGACGATGGTCTCGCCAACGCGCCCCAGGCGACCCTGCTGGAGGAAATCATTATCCTTCTGCCGCTCCAGCATCTTTTCGTACACCGTAAGCGCGTCCTCCGCCTTCGAGCGATTGGTGGGCGGATCTTCACCAGTGAGCTTGTCTTTCAAGTGGTCAAAGAATCCTTTGCTGAGGATGGAGCTTGCGGACATGTTCTCAATGGAATCTTTGGGATCGTAACTGTCGATGAAGATCTTTTTGAGATCCTGGAGTTTTTCAAAGGTCGTCGTAACTTCTTCCAGTTTCTCTCCTGCATTCTCCAGGAACTCTTTGTAATTCTGTAACCCTGCAAGGCGGTCGGGATCTGTTTCGTGAGCGATATCCCAATCCAGAAGTTTCATGTACCCGCTCTGCCCGATGTCGCCGATGCTCTTCAGATCTTCCTTCACCTTCTCGTTTTCAAATGGGTTCTCGGTTTCACTCTTCTCCTCTTTCTTCACATCACATGCCTTGGTTGCGGCATTCCATACGTATTCGTTGCCGCATCCTTTGCCGTTTTGCCCCCATGCGGCACGGCATTTGGCTTCATCCTCGGCACTTTTGCAGTCCTCAACGTTATGATTCTTGAATGCGGCTGCAAGACAATCCTCCACCGAGTAACTCATCATTCCCCCTTCGACGCCTTCGCAAGCACTCGGATCGCCGGTGTTCCCGGCGATGAGCATGTGGCACTTGTCCCGCGGCGGCGTGTACTCGACTTTGGCGCAGTCGTCCGGATTGCTCTCTTGTATAGCAACTGCCTGGTAGCAGTGATCAGAGTCGGGACCGACTTCGCAGAAAATCTCCATCACGTCACCGAGGCATCCGCTCAGAAGCAATGCCAGGGGAGCCAAAAGAAGAATGACGGACTTCTTCACTTCTTTTTAGAAGGAATGAACAGAGGAATCGAGAAAAAGATCGTCAGGAGTGTTGCGACAAGCGATCCCCACAGAAGCGGTCGACCGATAAACTCGACTGCTCCGCGGGCAATCGGCGTAAACGGCGGTTCCCCCGTGATCTGCCAGGCGAAGATGACCCACGGAACGATGCCGATCAGGACAATCACTGGATGCAACACGGAAACACGGCGCGCGCGGAAGAGTCGTCGCAAGAGATTCAGGATCCCGATGAGGATCAGCGAAAGTAATGCAACGAAGGGACCTACCGCCCACCCGGCGATTTTCATATACTTCACGATCTCGCTGTTACCGACGGCATCGCCCGTGGGTTTGAGTATGGCAAACGCCGCAGCGGTCACTCCAGCCATGATCACGCAAATCAGGAACGAGAACCACCCGGAAGCGAGGAAGCGACGCATTGGGGAATATTCTTCTCCCAATCTCCTCCATCATGCAAGCCGACAATTCAATAGCGTAGGTTTTCCTTTCATGAAAAAACCCGTCCGCGGTGTCGTTATGGATGTCGTCTGGAGAGAATAGAGAATTCTCTTTATAGCCTCTATGGAGGCGACGGCAACCCGAAGCATCGCAGGCGGGTCTTGGTACTGAAGATGACGGAGGAGGGTGGTCGCTCTTACAGACATAACAAAGAACGGAGCAACTGCTCCGTTCTTTGCGCTTCGCAGAAGGATATCTGCTATTTCTTCATTGCTTCGATGGCTGCATTGACCTTGCTCTGGAGCTTCACCTTGGCGTCCGCAACGCACGTGTCATGCTCGTCGCCTTCTTTGTCTTTGCAAACCTTGAGGGCGAGTTCTGTCTCGGTGTTCAAGGCAGCGTTGAGCTGAGCCCGAAGATCCGAGAGAAAGACGCGGACGCGGGCGAGAGCAGATTTTCCGTCCTCGCGAACCTCATGCACACGGTGGCGGAGATTGCTGATGACCGTGCGCATGCGGCTGCGCGCATCGGACGTATTGGCTTTGGCATCGAGATATGCCCGGACGCTGGCCTCACATTGTGTGCGGTCATTGCCGGAAAGATGCTTGCAGCGAGCGGCAATCTTTGCGTCGACATCCGCATCGGCACTCAGGCTGGAACCCGTGCTATCCGCAGAAACTTCCGTGTTCGACTGAGAGTGGAAACCAAATCCAAGTCCAAAAGCGAGCGAAGACGCCGGGATCGCGAGGGAAATAGCGCCAGCTGCAAGAGTGGCTGTTATACGATGAAAGTGATCCATGGGATAGAGGGGTAAGAAAATAGAGGAAAGAAGAAAAAGAAAGAGCGTTGCATGCACAGGAGAAGACGAAGCACTATCCCCCCTCTTACGGACACAAGATTCCAAGGAGAAACCCCGATTAGAAACCCTGCAATTGCTCTTCAATGAGCTCCTTTTTTTCCTGCACTCTCTTCAAAAGCTTTCTCTCGTGTTCCGAAGCAGTGTCATCCTCTTTCTCCACAGAAGAATCTTCATAAACATCACTTTCACTTTCTGCATTCACCCCTGTGGAAATCTCCTGTGATGCGACCGCCGAAGAACTCTGCGCTTCAGATGAACTTCTCTGTAGAGATACGGATGAACGCTGATCCCGCGGCTTCAACATCGGGATCTGACTATGGATGCGATCTTCAATATCATCCTCTCTCTCTCGATCATCCGAAGGAGAGCTCTGCGCAGAGTCTTTCGAATGTGTTTTCTTCGCCGAACCTGTTCCGGTCACATTGAGCACCCTCTTCGCAGCTGCTTCGATGGACTGAGACGGGGAATCGGTACCACCTGTCGCTTGCGTGAGTGCGTAGGTAATCTCACCACGGGCAGCCGCCGTTCTCTCCTTCACGAACTTGAGCAGATGATCTGCCTCAATGGTATTTTTGGGCATGCCCCCCATAGCTCCCTCAGGAGCGGAGGAAGGAACATCTTCATATACTCTCAACGCCATAGGGACGATATCGGAAGCGACTGACTCTTCGTACTGCTCAAAAGCAACCGCAAGCACTTCCTGTGCAGCCACATGGGTCTCGAGAGAAGACGACGGCGTGTCTTTGAGGGTGACAACCTGCTCAGAAATCTGGTGTTCGATCTGTTGCCGGTGCTCCTGTGTGAGGCGTCCGGCAGCGGCAAGCTTGCGCGCTTCCCCAAGGCGCCGCTCGATTTTCTTAATCTGCCATGCTGCTCGCTTCTCGGGCGTACGAATCACTCTCTCGCGCAGCGGTTCCAGGACATCCACTTTGAGAACATAGAGAGGGTCTCCTGGAATCGCAGACTCGGCGGCATAAGCTATTGCACCGCTGCCCAAAAGCACGATCAGCGCGCTGAGCGCGAGCGCAGGCATCCTGAGGAGCGGGAAAACGACGAATGTGTTCCACCACGGCGCGCGATCTTCGTTCTTCTCGGATTGCAGACGCATGGTAGCCATCAGCGCATCGCGACCCATCGCTTTTTCATCGGCACTCAGCCGAATCGCAGCAGCAGCATGCAGAGCAATACGGGCAAGTAATAGGGAGCGACCCTCAGCCTTTTCGCTGGGTGTAAGACGCAATTTCTTTGCGTCCGCGAGAAGCCGTTCTGGAGTGAAATGGGAGGTCATGACGTGGGGATCAGGGAACGGAGTTTTTCCATCCCACGATGGATACGGACGGAAACGACGTTGGGGGAAACTTTGAGAATTTCGGCGATTTCACTGGGGGGAAGTCCATCGATGTATCGGAGAACAATGACGGTGCGGAGGGGCTCTTCCATTGCGTGGAGAAGTTTCATGATGGGTTCCGAATCGATGCGAACCTCAGCACTGTTATCTTCTTCTGCGGGAGGATCAAAACCCTTTTGCTCATGGAGATCTTCGAGGGACTCTTCCTTACGAATTTTTTTCCGGCGACAGAGATCGATCAGGAGATTATTGGCTACGCGGTAGAGAAACGCGCGGATGTTATCGACCTTTTTGCCCTTGGACACGTACTCCCATGCCTTAAGGAAGGTTTCTTGCATGAGATCGCGACCTTGTTCCCTGTCACCGAGGCGCAGCGCGAGATGCCGGAAAATCGCATCTGCATAGTCGTCGTATGCCTGTAAAAACACTTGTTCCATAGCTGAAGTCATGCCAACATTGTAGGTGACGAAGGAAGGGGTCTCCACTTACGTGAGCGACGTTTTGAGGGGGTTGTACACAAGTAAAGAATGTTGTATAATATTATTAAAATATGTCAAATACACACAAAATCCACGATTTCACCCTCCTGCAGATCATCGCCGCAGGTTCGATTCTGATGGGTCTTACAATGCTTGGACTTGGCGGAGTCGGGCACCTTTTGGGAAACCTCACAGGGCAAGGAAGCGTCACGAGCGTGACTGCAGAAGAAACTGCCGGAGTAATCGCCCCAGCAATGATCGCTGCCGCTCCCCATGCAGCCGCTCCGGTCTTGGAGGGCACGAGCACCGCTGCCGGCATTACGATCATCCTCGGCATGATTCTCATCCTGAGCGGACTCATGCTCCATGCATTGCTGCTCCTGAGAATGGGAACGGAACGCAGTGTTCCGGTGCATGTGAAAGAGAGGCGGCGAGAAACGGTGGAACGAGGGGCAAGGATGCAGAGAGCGATTGAAGTCTTTTGGGTAGAACAAGAAATCAGGCTTTAGCCGCATCCCTCCGCGGGTGCGGCTGTGCAATAAAAAACGACCAGCATCGCTGCCGGTCGCTTTGGGAATGCATCGCAGAAATTAATTTCCGCAACCGCATCCTCCGCCGTGGTGACCGCAACAGCCACCGCCACCAAAGGAGAACATAAATATGGTGGGAAGAAATAGAACAGGCACAGTGTAATGGATGGATAAATGTTTGTCTAGCACTCTCATGCATAGAGTGCTAATTTGGCTTGCCACAAATCCTAAACCAAATCCTCATCCTAAAACGCATGCTTCTTCCCCAACGCATCTCTGTGATACTTCCCGAACTCTTCAATCTTCATACACGCATCATTTTTCACCACCGGCCCTTCGCAACAGAGGCGAATGCCAAGCGGATCGACCACACAGTTACCGCAGAGTCCGTACCCACACTTCATATACCGCTCCAAAGAAAGCTGTGAAGGAATCTTGTACTTTGCCGTAAGTTCCGAAACCGCCTTGAGCATCATCTCGGGTCCACAGGCAAATACCTGATCTATGGGATCCAAATCCCCTCCCTTGTTTCCTTTCAATCTCTTCTTCCCCTGTACTGCCTCCAGCATTTTTCCGAGATGCTGCACATTGAATCCCTTGAACCCCATTGACCCGTCATTGGTCGCGACATGCAAAGATACATGCGGAAGCGATTCCAATTCTTCCAGATACAAGAGATGTTCTTTGCTCCGTGCTCCCACAAATACTTCCAATGTACAACCATGATGCACGGTCTCCGCGGCGACGAAATACATCGGAGCCGCACCGTAGCCTCCCGCAACGAGCGCGATATGTTGACCGTGCTTCCATTCGTAGCACGTGCCAAAGGGACCGCGCAATCCCACAAGATCCCCAACGCAACACTGCGAAAGTTCCTCGGACATAGGTCCTACAGCAAAGAAGGTGATCTTCGTCTCAGCACCATTATCAAATGCAACACTGAACGGCTTCTCATCAATGCCCGGAAGCCAGAGCATCACAAATTGCCCGGGCCTCGCTCCGAGCGATCCGTCGAACGTATACGTTCGGACCATTTCCGTCTCCTGCTTGATCGCTTTGATCCTGTACGTTTTTGGAAGCCTGCTTTGGAGAGGGATTGAAGACATAGTTATGAGGTTATGACCGAGTTCGCCCTGAACGGGACGGCTTGCGAGTTGGTGCATTACGTTGCGATAACTCTCGATGCATGCCCCCAACGAGCGAAGAGATCTCATCGACCCCTTCGTTGGTACACCACAGCTGCATCTCGTCGCAGATTTTTGCAAAGACATCCACTCCCCTGTCACCGACAGCCGTGCCGATTCCGACGAGGGATGCACCGGCGAGCATGATCTCAATAGCATCTTCTCCGGTGTAGATGCCGCCTGTCCCGATGATCGGCAGTGCCCCCTTCGTTACGCCGAAGACATCCGCAACACACTTCACGGCGATGGGCTTGATACCGGGACCGGAAAGTCCACCGACTTTATTGGCGAGGATCGGCATGCGGCTCCGCAGGTCGATCGCCATGCCCGGTCCTACTGTGTTGATGACGGTAAACCCATCAGCACCGGCGCTTGCGCAGGCATCGGCAATGGCGGCAATGCTGTCCACGTTCGGCGAAAGCTTGATCAACACCGGCGTCTTGCCGCTCACCTTCTTCACTGCCTTCGTAACGGCCGCAGCTGCAGGAGCGGAACATGCGAAGGGCTTGCCGAATTCATCTTCGACATTTGGGCAGCTGATATTCACTTCGAAAAAATCCGGCTTTAGAGGCAAGATCGCCTCCGCCGTCGCCGCAAAGTTCTCCACGGACTCCGCGATGATATTGGCAATGAGGGGAACGGGTTTCTTCTTCATGAAATCGCCAATCTCCTCGCGCGCTTTTTCAGGTCCCGCATCGGGAACCCCGACAGCATTGAGCGTCCAGTGCTCGGTCGAAATGATCGTGGGATTATTGTGACCCTTATGCTCCTTGAGCCAGAGCGATTTCGTGGTGATTCCCCCCGCGCCGTTTTCTGCAACGAGACGCCAACTCGAAGCGGTGATGCCCATAATGCCAGAGGCCAGAATCGTTGGGTTTGCGAAGGTGACGCCGAGGAGAGTTTGGGAGAGGTTCATTGGAAGAATCATACAGGAGAAAGCCTCCTCCTCTAATCCCGCGAACTCCCCCACCCCCTGACCCCCTCCTCCACGGGAGGAGGGGGAACACTTTATAAGGTGAAGGAACACGACTTCTCCTTGAACAGAGCTCCCCTTCCCCCGTGGGGGAAGGGGTCGGGGGATAGGGGGGATAATGGAGTCGCACAGTTGCAGGCAGACTGCTACACCGTCCGCTGTTTCGGAAACAGCGTATCTCTCCTATACCACACGGCAGCAAATAAAATGACACCGAACAATATGAGTCGCACGGGTCCGAGAATATCGGGAGGAAGAGGAACAAAACGCAGCAATTCCTTGAGCAATACAAGGAGAATCGTCGAGATCGTCACCCCAAAGACACTGCCAGGCTTCCCCGCAACCACGAGCATCACGAAAAAAATCAATCCGGGAAATTGGTAATCGTTCGGATGGAGCAAGCCGATGTAGTGGTGATAGGGAAGCGTACCGAAGAGCGCCCCCAGTGCGCCGACCATGAATGCAAGAAAGTGCACGCGTGCACGACTGACACCGAGAGCGGCAGAGTGCCATTCATGTTCGGCAAGCGCGGCGATTTTTCTACCGAACGACGAACGATCGAGGAGCCACATCCCGAGAACCCAGACGATGCACATCACGACCATGACCAATGCAAACCCTTCCTGGGAAGCCGGAAACGGCGCGCGCGGAAGCCGTGGAATGCCGAGGGCCCCCCGCGTGAGTGAAGACCAGTTGAGCACAACGGAAAGAACGGAAAGATGGACGGCAATGGACATGATGCCAAAACCATCCGGTTCGAGTCGCAGCGAGAGCCACGCGAAGACGGCGGAAATCGCAATGGCACTTCCGAGTCCTGTGAGGACTGCGATGGGATAACTGCCGGTTGCACCGAGTGTGAGAAACGTCGCATAGCTTGTCATCAGTGATACTCCGAGCGGTCCGAAGTGGAGGATTTTCCCCTTCCCGAAAATCATCGTGTAGGTGAGTGCTCCGGGGAGCCACGTGCCAATGAGGATGACCAAGTGCCAGACGAAAGCCATAGAAGAGCGAGTTATGCAGCGCGAGCGCGTGCGGCGAAGATGCCGCTCGGGCGGCAGAGCAGGAAAATGATAATAAAAAGAAGCGCGACAGTTTGTTGGTACCCCGCAGGAACATAGAACACACCGAACCAGTGAATACCGACGAGAAGCTGTTCGAGAGTAGCAATAAGGTAAGCGCAAATAATCGCCCCCCAGATGTTCCCCTTCCCTCCCGCAATGATCGCCGCGTAGGCCTTGATCGTGAGAGAGAACGCCAATGTGGGAGAAAGATTCTGGTCGATACCGATGAAGATCCCTCCGGCTCCGGCGAAAATACCGCTGAGAATGAAAATGAATCGGTGGAGTGCCGGAGCATTGATCCCAAGACTGAGCGCCGCGGTGTCGTGCTGCACGACGGCACGAAGCTTGCGCCCAAACGGCGTGCAGTGGAACACGTACGCGAAGACGACGAGCGCAATGAGCGTCAATGCAATGAGAACGCACTGCTCCACACTGATATGGGCTCCGAAGATTTCGAATGTCTTCTTGAGTCCGGGGAGAATGCTCCGCGGTCGCTCTTCAAAAACAAGAAGGATGAGACCATCCAAGATCATGCTCCAGGCGATCGTCGTGACAAGAGGAAGAAAGCGATGGTGTTTGTAAAACGGATTCACGAAGACTTCAAATGTGAGCCATGTCATCAACGCTCCGGTGATCAATCCTCCTATGACACTGGGAAACAAGGGCAGATCAAGCACTTGATGGAGCCACCAGGTGACGTAGCCACCAGTAAGAGCCAATTGTCCGAGGGCCAAGTTAAATACACCGAGTACTCCGTAGACAAGTGCAAGACCTCCGGCGATCAGAGCCGCAAGGGAACCGGCGATCAGGGCATTAGCAAAGAGTTGCATGTGCGATGAGTAATGTAATCGGCGACTTGTCCACCGTAGCGCCGCAAGCGCGAAGGTGGATGAGAGCATTTGCGAGAAGCTGCATTGGAAAGAAGGGTAACACAAAACGCAGCGGAGGATCGTTATCCTCCGCTGCGGAGATGGTGTTAATTGAGAGGAATGTCCTCCAGCTTTACGATCGAACTCCCCTGGAATTCCTTCAGCACATACGGAATGCCGATGACATCGCCATTCTCATCAAAGCTAAACGTGCCCGTGGCACCCTGATACGGCGGCATCGTCGCAAGAACGTCGCGCGCTCCCGCCGGGGTTTCACTTTCTGTGAGAGCCTTGAGCAGAACGCTGGCTGCATCATAGGCATGCGCCGCATAGACGAGACCGAATTGGGGTTTGCCGTAGGCAGCAATAAATTTCTGACTGAATGGTGAGGTTTCTTCCATAGAAGGAACAGAGATCACATGGAGTTTCTCGGCAGCCTCTCCGGCAAGCTCTGCCATTTTCGGCGTATCGAGAACATCAGCTCCCAGAGCTTGCTGCGTGAGTCCGAGTTCCCGCATCTGCGCAAGCATCACGCTACCGGTAGTTTCCGACTGGCTATTGACGATGAACACATCGAAGTCGATGTCTTGCAAGCGCGTCAGGAGCGTGCGGTAATCCTTTGTTCCGGGCTCCACTTTCTCGTCAAAGACAATCTCAATACCTGCTGGAAGATATTTCTGCACAGAAGTGAGAATGCCCTGGCAGAAATCCGTGTTCTCGGAAATGACGGCTACTTTTGTGAATCCACGCTTGCTGAAGTAATTCGCCATGGCCTTCCCTTTGAGATCATCACTGGGGTACGGACGGAAGACGAACTCTCCTGCCAGCGTCACGTCGGGGCTGGAGCTCACGGGAGAGATCAGAACAATCTGTGCGGCTTCGGCAATAGGGGCTGCGGCAAGTGTCTCGCTGCTGCACTGTCCTCCGACAATGCCAGAAACCTTATCGACGCTCACGAGCTTCTGTGCAGCCGTTGCGGCGTCGGATCCGGAGCATTTGCCGTCCTCCGCGATAAGTTCCACGAGACGACCATCAATGCCTCCTTTGGTATTCACTTCGTCAATAGCAAGCTTGGCACCGTTCATGGTATCCGCCCCAATGGCGGCAATATCACCCGTGAGCGGACCGATGTAACCGATCTTGATGATACCGGTATTGGATCCCGAGCAGGCGGTAAGTGCGATGCCGAGAAGGGAAGAGAGGGCGAGGAATTTTCGCATGGGAATGGAGGAAAGAAACAATGCAACCGGATCAGTCCGGCGTGACCGTGCTCAGTTCCACGATCTTGCCGTCTTCGAATTTCTTGAGAGCGTATCCGATGCCGATGACGTCGCCGTTTTCATCGAAGTGGAATGTGCCTGCCGCTCCTACATAGGTGATCTTCGCGACTCCATCGCGTACGGCGGTTCCATCCGTTCCCACTTCACCGATGACCTTCGCAAGAAGATTGGTCGCATCGTAGGCAAGTGTCGCAAAGCTCAAATTACTCTGCGGCTCGCCGAACTTTGCGCGAAAGTGCACCGCAAAGGAATCTGCTCCTCCTTCACCAAGTTTCGAAGAGGTGTTGATCAGTTCCATCCCCTCCACTGCCTCACCGGCGATCTGCCCGAGGTTCGCGGAATCCGCGACATCCTGACTGAAAGCGGGCTCGGTGAAACCAGCCTCGCGGTACTGCTGCATGGCGGCGGCGATGAAAGCATCGCTCTGACCGTTCGGGACAAAGACATCGAACTTCGCATCTTCGAGACGCGTCATGAGCGAACGGAAGTCCTTGGTTCCGGGCTCCGTCGTCTCATTGAACATCACCGCATCTGCCCCCACCGCTGCAACGAGAGAATCACGGAGAGCCGTAGCATAATCCGTATTCTCGCTGATGATGGCGATTTTTCCGTAGCCTTTCTCCGCAAATACTTTCGCCATGGCCTTCGTCTTCAGTGCATCACTCGGATAATCGCGGAAAATGAATGCACCGGCTTCCGTCACATCGGGACTGGAGCTCACGGGAGAAATCATGACGACTTTTGCGGCTTCGGCAATCGGCGCTGCTGCGAGCGTTTCGCCGGAACACTGCCCGCCGACGATGGCGACGACCTTATCAACATTTATGAGCTTCTGGGCAGCTGTTGCAGCATCGGATCCGGTGCACTTACCATCTTCAGCGATCAACTCCACCTGCTTGCCATCGATCCCTCCGGCAGCATTGATCTCATCAACGGCAATTTGCACTCCATGGAGCGTGTCTGCTCCGTAGGAAGCAGCATCACCAGTCAGAGGTCCGATGTAACCGAGTTTGATCGTTTCATTCGAAGCACCGGAACATGCCGCAAGGGCAATACTCAGTAGAGAAAGACCTGCGAAGAACTTGCGCATAAAAAATGAGGGAATGAGACAAAAAGGATGGTAAGAGTACTCGACCCCTAGGGTACTAGGGAAGACGCTTTGGGCAAGTATTGTTATCCCACAACAACCAAACCCGAACCCGAACCCGATCAGGTCGTCGGATCCGCCCCAAAATACAATTCCCGGAGCCCTTTGGACTGTTTCACTTCATTGGGTTTTCCTGTTAAAACAACTTTACCTACATCCATGACAATGACCCTGTCACAGATACGACCGATGAACGGGAGATCGTGCTCCACCACGAGAACGGTCTTGCCCTGCTTCTTCAATTGCAGAATAAGATCGGCAACTTGCTGCGTGAGCTTCGGGGAAACGCCAGCTGTGGGTTCATCGAGCAAGAACAATTCTTTTCCGGACATCAGAGTGCGCGCGATTTCGAGAAGTCGCATCTGTCCACCGGAGAGCGATCCTGCTTTCGTATGGGCATGTGATTGCAAGCCAACCATTTCGAGTGTCTCCATTGAGACCTTCCGGAGATCCCCTTTAAGAGCACGCTCTTCTTTGGAAAGAGCTTCCAGAGCCACGAGAACATTTTCGAAAAGTGTCATATCGCGGAAAATGCCGAAGTTCTGGAAGACTCGACCAATTCCGAAGCGAGCACGCTTCGCTGGAGAAAGAGTGGTGATATCTTCACCATGGAGATGAATGGTTCCGGTGCTCGGCTTGAGAAATCCGGAGAGAACATTGAACAACGTAGTTTTCCCGGAGCCATTGGGACCAATGAGTCCAATGATTTCTCCGGAGTCCACCGAGAAGGAAATATCCGAGAGAATGCGATGTTCTCCGATGGAGAGGGAGAGATGGGAAGTGGAGAGGAGAGACATGGTTATATCCTAATTGACCGATTTGGCATTTGGCAAAGAAGTTGCCCAGTAGACATTGACCATTGCTGCACATTATTGAGTGTGAAGGGTCTTCTTTACTGTTCGTAAGATTGCACCGAAAATGCGAACTAACTCATGTGATTCATTGATAAGACTTTGACGCAATTCCTCTTGAGGAGTTCCTGGACGGCAACCATCAAGTAGTCTGAGCCAGAGCCTGGCTTCCTTCGATTCCTTGAGACAAATCCGAATGCGCATACAAAAATCTGGTTTTCCCAATGCTTCATTCGCCTCTATGTAATTTGCAGCGACCGAGCCTGCTGCCCTACGCAATTGAGCCATATCATCTTCTTGCTCGACCGTTTTAGGAATCATTTTCAAAAATGTCCTTACACTACCTGCGAAAGCTTCGGTCCGTTCTTCCAGCATTCGTCCCTGAGGACGAGTATTGGCAACAGATGATGTGGTGGTCGTCATGCCCACACCATGCCGCACCAATGATCTCAGGGAAATGGGCAACTTCTTTGCCAAATGCCAAATGAGCAAATTATGGCTTCCGTATGGGATAAAAATGGTTCCATGCCCGAAAAGAACAAACCCCTATTTCCCCGTCACTGCTTTCATAAATCCTTCAAACAATGGATGTGGTCGATGCGGTCTGCTTTTGAATTCCGGATGGAACTGCGATCCCACCATGAAAGGATGATCTTTCACTTCGACAATCTCCATAAGTCCTGTCTCTGGTCCTTCGCCGGAGAATACGAGTCCCTTCTCCTCAAGACGCGTACGGAATGCTTGATTGAATTCGTAGCGATGACGGTGACGCTCGGAGATGGTTCCATCTTTCGCGATTTGACCAGCTTCCTTGTACGACGCATACGCTTTTGTCCCCTTCTTGAGTCGACATTGGTATGCGCCCAGACGCAATGTGCCTCCCATGCTGCGCCCTTTGTGTTGACCGGGGAGATAGTGCACGACGTAACGTTCTTGCCCGAGTAATCCCTTTTCATCGAACTCCTGACTCGTGAGTTTGTTGTCTTTGAGCATACTTCTGGCAAATTCGATGGCGAGGATTTGCGATCCGAGACAAAGACCTAAGTACGGAACCTTGTGCGTACGAGCGTACCACGCAGCGGCAATCTTTCCCTCGATGCCGCGACTGCCAAATCCGCTGGAGACGATGATGCCCGCAGCACTCTTGAGCTCTTTCCAGATTTCCGCATCATTCTTTTCCAGTTTCTCGCTGTCTACCCAGACGATCTCAGCCTTGCGTCCGTGGAAGACGGCAGCGGACTTGATGGATTCAATCTGGCTCAAGTACGCGTCATCGAGATGCGTGTATTTGCCGACAAGCGCGATACGGACGGGCTCGCTCGCCTCTTCATAACGCTTGCGCCCCTCCTCCCATTCACGCATATCAGGCCTGAGTCTGCCGAGACCCAGTTTCTTGCCGATGACCCCAGCGATATCGTACTGTTGCAGATTGAGGGGAACATCGTAGATGGATTTCACTGTGGGAGCAGGGATAACCGCAGAGCGCGGCACGTCACAGAACTTGCTCACTTTATCGAGAAGTTCCGTGGGGATTTTATGATCTGCGCGCGTCAGGATGATATCGGGCTGCAAACCGATGCGCCGGAGTTCACGCACAGAAAGCTGCGTGGGCTTCGTCTTCAGCTCTTTGGATGCAGCAAGATATGGCAGGAGTGTGAGATGCACATGGAAAATACGCGCAGGTCCCATATCGGATTTCATCTGACGGATCGCCTCCAGATAGGGCTCCCCTTCAATGTCTCCGACTGTTCCGCCGACTTCCACCATCATGATTTCGGCTTTGCTCTTCTTTGCCGCTCCGATGATCGAATCCTTGATAGCATTGGTGATGTGCGGAACAACCTGGATGGTGCCCCCAAGAAAATCTCCGCGCCGTTCTTTAGCAATGACATCCGTGTAAATTTTCCCCGTCGTGATCGTGGAGAGCTTGCTCATCGGTTCGTCAATGAAGCGTTCGTAGTGTCCAAGATCCAGATCCGTCTCCGCACCATCATCGGTCACGAAGACTTCCCCGTGCTGGAACGGACTCATGGTTCCAGGATCCACATTCAAATACGGATCGAGCTTCTGCACAAATACTTTGTATCCACAGGCCTTCATGATCGCGCCGATGGAGGCGGTGGCAATCCCCTTTCCCAAGCTGCTGCACACTCCTCCGGTAACAATGATAAACTTCGCTCCACCGAATGCAGGGCTTCGCTTGGTTTTCTTTTTCGAGCCGGTACTGTGGGGTTTGGGATTCATAGACAAACGCGGGCATTCCTCCTATTGGGGGATGCCTTGGGAATTTCCCGAGCCCGCTGGATATCCTACCGAAAACATTTCCAAAGACAAGAAAATTGACTAATTTTAATTATATACTATAATTGCTACATGCTTTCCACTGAACGCATCGAGCAAATCGTCATGCGTGAAACGGAAAAGAGTCACAGTGATGTGCAACGACTCCGTGACGAGCTCCTGAGCCAATGGAAGGATTGGACAACAAACGAGCAGGGATCCTTCTGTATCCATATTCGAACACAGTTGAAAATGCTCTCCGGACGAGTGCGGGGTGGGGCACGACAGGCACTCCACCGCATTCAAGACCGCATCAATGAAACAGCGATCGAAGAGGCACTGAGAGCTGAGCGCCAGCGACAGAGTGCAGAACGTATGAAGGGAGAAATACTGAACTGCTTCGAGGTCGTCAACCGCAGAGAACGAGGCATCGTATATCTTGGCTCCGCGCGACTGAAACCGGGATCGACTATGTATGAAGAGGCACGCGAACTCGGGCGCGAGGTACATCAGCTCTTGGGTTCCACTTCATGGTCCGGTGCCGGACCCGGTATGATGGAGGCTCCTCTTGTGGGTGCTCGGGAAGCCGGAGGACGTACAGCGGGCGTGAAGATACGACTCGAAAGCGAGCAAACGTTCTTCGAGCAGAATATTAACGCTGCACTTGAACGGGATAATGTTGCGGAATGCAACTACTTCGGACCTCGCAAGGTAGGGCTAGCGGATGCCGCCATGCGCGACAGCGAGGAGGATCGAACGGCGATCATCGTACTCCCCGGAGGATTCGGCACCATCGATGAATGGTCGGAGTATGTGGTGCTCAAACAACTGCAAAAGCTCGGCACAAATTATACCGTGCCGATTATCATGATGAACTATGAGGGGTTCTTCGACCCGCTCATAGAGTTCCTGTACAAAAGTTGCATCCAACATGACACTATCAATGAAGATGAGCTCGGTCTCTTCCACATGTGTAGTGATAATTTCTCAGCTCTCGAGATCCTCGCAGAGACATACGGTATCCCCCCGGAAAAACGGACGTATAGTGAACGTGTGCAGCCGAAAATATTGCTGAAGGCTGCTCCTGAAGATGCACACGAGAACGGCGTAGGATGAAAAAACAGGAAAAGAAAAAACGCCGGCGGGTGCCGGCGTTTCTCAGCAACAACTTCAGAATCAGTGCAACATCTCGAGCGATCCCGTGATATCCCTGCGTGTCGGGCGATCATAGAGCCCTCCGGTCTGCACGAGTCTTCCCGGCAGCATCGACTCGATACCCTCTGCATCCCTGCGCAGGCTGCGGGTGTTGGGGTGCAGCGTGCGGTAACGGTCGCTGCCCTCCTTGGGTTTGCGGTTTGCATTGCGGTTATGCTGTCCGCTGGCACGGCGAAGCTTGGTGAGCCCGTTCTCCTGGGCCTCCGCAGGCTTGCGCGTGCGCATGGTCCTCGTGAGACCGGCGCTGATATCATTGGCACCACGGGCGGCACTATCCACCAACCGGCGGCTCTGGTGCTCGGTTCTCGTGCCCTCAGCAACATAGGCAAAGCCGGGAGTCACAAAGGACAGGGACATCGCCGCAACCATAGCGATAGGAAAGTATGGACGCATAGGAAAGCGGGGAAAAATGAATAATGGAACGGGAAAAGCCTAGAGCGATCACCCCGCGTGTGCAATGTCACGCGAGACTATTTCCTGTTAAAAATCTACCTGCTGACAGCCCGAACCTTCACTTTCATTTTCTTCACGGTGCGCTTGGCCTGTACCGCTCCTTTGCGTGCGGCAACCTTGGCGCGCTCCGTCCCGGTCTCCATGAGAGCAGCCACTTCTTTCTTGGCTTCCTCGAATTTCTGTCCCGCGAATTTTCTCGCCTTCGTCAGATTCTTCTGCACGTCATCGCTCTGAACAAATTCCTGCACTTCCTTCGCAATCTTTTTACCGTCGTGGCTCAGGTGTTTGCCCAAAATCTTTGCGGCGGCTTCTGCGTCTTTCGCGTTTGTGAGCTGCTCGCGCAGTTTCTGATTGGAGAAAATATATCCGGCAAGTGATCCACCGAGGGCACCGACAAGGAGGGAGAGTTTCTTCATAGTCCCTGCACTATACACCTTCTCGCACCAGCACATCCAATGGAACAATGTTGACAGTGCCGATGAGCCGATCTTTCACTTCTGCCCCACCCGCCTGAAGGCTCCTCTGGGAAACAACGATCCGCTTCGGAATGCCGATGAGATCACTATCCGCCATGCGGGAACCGGCGGAAACATCCAGTCGATCATCGACAAGCACGGTGTGACCGGTCTTCTCCATGGATCCGGCGAGATCCATTGCCACGATGAACGATTCTTCCTCCTTGGTTTTCGCAAACGGCAGAACATGGACATGGAACGGTGCGACAGCAGAAGGCCACAGAAGTCCCGCATCGTCGTGAAGAACCTCTGCAAGGGTTCCCATGATCCGGGATGTGCCGATGCCGTAGCAGCCCATGTACACCGGCTTCTCCTTGCCATCTTTATCCGTAAACTGGAATCCGAACGCATCAGAGAACTTCGTGTAAAGCGTGAAGACATTCCCCACCTCCGCAGCACGGTGCACGTCGTAACGCTTTCCCGTTTCGGGGTCCAGATCCCCTTCCCGCGCGACTTTGATGTCGTAAAATTGTTCCGGAACGGCGACATCCCGGCTGAAATTCGCATTGGTCGTGTGTTTGTCGGTTTCGTTCGCTCCGCACTCGAAGTTCTTCCGATGAGCTGTGGATTCGTCCCATACAAGATGAACCGATGATGGGAGACCGATGGGTCCGGCGTAACCGACTTCAGCCTTTGTGAGTTTTTTGACCTCCTCAGCGGATGCCAGCTGCATGTTGGAACAACCAACAACTTTTCGGAGCTTCTCCTCATTCACGTCGTATCCGCCGCGCACCATCGCTGCGACAAAGCCCTTGTCGGAAGAGAAGAGCAGCGTTTTCGTCGTGCGCTCTACTTCAATTTTCAGGAATGCAGCAAGTTCGGCGACACCAATGATCCCTTTCCCTGTCACATCCCTGCGCGGCAACTCTTTCTCCTTGGGATCACCCCAGAGAATTGCTTTGCTCGGCGCAACCTCACGGTTGTAGTACGTATCTGTTCCCGGAATCTGGAAAAGCTGATCTTCCCCCATAGGGCAGAGCGTCTGGAATTCCCGCGAGTACTCCTTGCTGAAGTCTCCCCCTGAGGCGAGCGCGATGACCGTGCGGTCGCCGAGTCCAACACGATCAAAAAACCGGGTATAGGCGGGAATCGCCTTGTGGAAGAAGTAATCGAGCATGTCTTCCTCTGATGTATGAAAGCTGTAGAGATCCTTCATGCGAAACTCGCGGCATCGGAGTAATCCGGATTTCACGCGCGCTTCGTTGCGAAATTTCGTCTGGATCTGGTACGCAGCACAGGGAAAATCTTTGTGGCTTACCGCAAAGGACTGTACGAGCGGCGTGATCACTTCCTCGTGCGTGGAATTGAGGACGTAATGCGCATCGTGAATCTTCCTTCCGAGATCGTTTGCCGCGCATGCCTGAAACAGAATACCGACAGAGTTGAGCCTTCCCGTCTTTTCCCACTGTTCAAATGGTGTCAGGGACGGGAGGAATACTTCTGCCCCGATCGGATCCATTTCCTCCCGGAGCAGATTTTCGATATTCCGGAGTACACGCCATCCGAGCGGCAGAAAAGAGTAAACGCCGGCCATGGTTTTGTTGATGAAACCCGCGCGCGTGAGGAGATCGGCATTCACGCTCTCGGCGTCCGCGCGGGAGGATTTGGAAGTCTTTGCGAAAATCTGGGACTGGAGCATGGCGAAAGTTTACAGCTTGCTGATGGCGATGCCCAGAGCGGTCACCAATGCCCCAAACACAATGCCCCCAAGTACTTCAATGAATGAATGCCCGAGCCGCTCGGCGTAGTGCCGCAGATGCTGAAGCTGATTGAGTGCCTTAGCCTGCTCCCCTACAGCTCGTCTCACACTCATTGCGTCGTACCACACGACGCACGCGAAAACAAAGGCGATGGCGAACTCCTCAGATTGCAACCCCAGTTTGTACCAGAGAATAATGAGGAGCGACGTGACGAATGCCGAATGCGAACTTGGAAATCCCCCCGGACGAAAGAGCGCGAGGTGCCAGTGCCCTGAGCGGAAGTCCTCGACGATCATCTTGGTGATCTCCGTGAGAACGAGGACGACCATGGGGATGGCGAAGAGGTAGTCGTGGAGGGTTTGCATAGGGGAAGCATACAACAAACAATGATCGCGTGTGACGGCTACCGTAGAGACGTCCGGCCGGACGTCTCTACACCGCCGCCACGTCACACACTCCCTTATACGGACACCATTTACACACAGCCGCCGCCGGCGTCGGTCGGAAATCTTTTTCGGTGATCCGTCCGTGGATCGCTGTGATCTGCTTGATCGCATCCTGCACTTGTCCTGCATGGCGCGTTGTCCGCATCTCCAGAATCCCGTCTTCGGTGATGTGGAGCAGGGACAATACGACCGGCAGCTCTCCGAAATCCTCACGCGCCGCCAGTGCATAAATCGAAAGCTGCAAATCGGCATCCACTTCCGCCTGCGTCCGCGGCTGCGACGTCTTGAAATCGATGACATGCAAACCTTCCGGCGTGCGCTCAATGCGATCGAAGCGGCCAGTAAGAGTGAAGCGATGAGCGATGAGCGGATAGCGTGTAGCTTTCGCGGCTAACCGCTCATCGCTAACCGCTAACCGCTCATCGCCAATATCAATTGAAAATCCCTTCTCCACCGCCACCACTTCCCGCGGTCGTTCGCTCCACCATGCATAAAACAATGTCATTAACTCCTCTCCTCTCATACGCGCAGCGTCTGCTTCGACTCTCGTTGGGAATGCATTCAACGGAAAATGTTCATGCCATAAGGCATGTAAGCGGATAGCGGATAGCGGTTGGCGATTAGCTTCCTGCTCCTCTACAAACAACCTCGGTTGTCTGCTAACCGCTAATCGCTTATCGCCAATCGCTTGCTCATCCGAGGATTGCATCATCTCCAAATCCCCCCACTTCTTCAGCGCATTGTGCACCGACGCACCAAATGCTTCCCCCGGAGAAACTCCCTTTGGAATTTTCTTGATGTAGCAATACTCGTACTGACGGGGGCAGCGGCGATAAGCCGCTAACTGCGTAAAACTCAGCGCCATAGTATGGAGTATATATGGTACAATATACACATGCACATGAGTCCACGCCTCTGTTGGGTATCCGGTGAACGCACACCCGAAAAGGTCTACATCACGCGGGTCTTCTGCTACGGCTCCTGGGAGGAATGGAAAGATATGTGGCGGAGCTTCCCGGAGAGTTCCATCGAGGATGCCGTACACTCGCCGCTCAAGGGCTCTTGGACTCCTCAGGGCAAGGCATTCGCGGAAACCCTTTTCGATATTCCTCTACCGGATAACGCAATCCTGTCGTATCTCCCCGCTACCAATGATGCACACCGCGATCTTGCCTGAAGCACAACAGCGGCTATGGAGACATCTCACAGAAGAAGCAGATTGGTTGCAATCAGCAAAGTGGTACCTCGCCGGCGGTACGGGGCTGGCTCTGCAGCTCGGTCATCGTCTATCGGTAGATTTCGACTTCTTCTCAGCGAACCCTGGAGTGCAGGGCATTGCGGATCACCTCAGGAAGATGGGTGCTCTCACACTGATGTCGGAGGATAGTCACACACTCTACTGCACCGTCGACGGTGTGAAAATGAGCTTCATCGCAAACTATCCGCCACCGCTCCTCCACGCCCCGCTACAGGAAGGGCACGTGGACATCGCGTCCGTCTGGGACATCGCTCTGATGAAACTGATTGCCGTTGTCCAACGCGCCGCTCTGCGAGATTACATCGATCTCGCACAGATTCTGCGGGGGGAGATCCGACTCGGTGCCCTCCTGGATGCCGGACCGCAGAAATACGGCGACCGATGGAATCCGATGATTGTCCTACGTGCGCTCACGACCTTCCATGATCTGGAAGGAGAAATACCGAAGGTGCTGGATACCGTGCTCGCCGGCACATGGCAACAGATTCTTCGGGAGGCAGTAAAGAAAACCGCACTGAAATAGCGTGCGATTCTCTACGACCTTGGCGGACCAAAAACTCCCCCGAGAGTTACTGAAAAAACATCTCCCCGCACTGCGGATTCCCGAAGACCGCCGGGCATTTCTCATGCTTTTGCTGGCTGACGATCGTTCCACATCTCGTCACCCCGGTGACTGCGGCGGAAGTGCAGAAATTTTTCCGTGAGCTTGCAAAGGGATTGAGGGGTGATGTCATGGATGAATAGACGATCCACAACATGAGCGCACCGAATGCTGCACCAAGGGAAATCCCCTTCGGGATTTTTTTGATGGTGCAGTACTCGTACTGACGGGGGCAGCGGCGATAGGAAGCCAACTGCGTGAAGCTCAGGGGCACGACATAAGAGTATTCCGTAACGCTTCTCCTGCGAAAGAGACATTTACGCGGCCTCTTTCCTGGCTACGCTCTTACCGTACCTTTTATTGATTTCTGCAAGCTCGCGAATCACTTCGTTATATTTTCCAGCCGTGCTGGGATCGACTCCGCCCAAAGAATTGACCATTCCCGTCACGGCATATCCCTCAGGATTCGCCCACTTAATGAACGCATGGTTGAGACCGACCTGCCACTGCCCGTCAACGAATCTGGCATACAAGTATTTGTTGAAGATCCATCCCATTTGCAGCTGGAACTTATCACCCTTCTGCGCACCACCCCGCTCAAGGAGCAAAAGCCTACCCTTGTCGTAACACTCCTGCTGCAATTCTTCGGGTAAGAATGTCTTTTCCTTTGCAATCGTTTGCGCTGTTTTTTGCTCCTCCTGCAAAGACTGCAATTGATATTCCGCGGTGAGGAGGTTTTTCGTTGCATCCAGATTCGTGACGCGTCCATCGGGTACATATCTGCGCTTCCAACCGATACGCTGGAGTTCCAAGGGATCTGTTTCGAGCACGACACCAAGTTTGTTGATGATGCCCTGATAGGAAATCATAGTAAGTCCTTCCGGTTTTGCCGCTTCCGCAAGCAATTGATCTGCCTGTTCAGAGAGCCGCTCGCGGAATAATTCGGACGCCGTATAGCGCGCCTGTGCTTCGCCGACGCTTTCCGTTCCTCCCGTGCCAACGAAGTCCGTAGATGCGATGCGACCATCGAGCTTCAGAAAATCGTCTTGGCACGCGAGGATGAGATCTTGTTTCACAACCGTTTTCTTTTGCTCGGGAGAGAGCTGCGTCGGCATTCTCTGCATCAGATTGAATTGCAGGATTTTTTGCGAGCGCTCTGCAGGGACATACTCTATAATCGCACGCTGCTTATCCATCGCTTGCGATGCATTCTTCCATGGCATCTCCTCAGGACGCTTCCCTTCGTCGCGGAGTTTTGCCAGCATCTCCGCGTATCGACGTGCATTAGCATATGTATCTCCCAGCATGTAACTGAACGAACCATCCGTCGTGCGACCGATATATTCCATCTGATCCATCACAAAGCAATCGAAGCGTCGCGTGTACTGCTCATCTGTTTCCTCAGTCTGCTTCGCAAGTAAGGATGTGCGGACGACGTACGCTTTTGTAATCTCCAAACGCGTGCTCTCATTGGCTTTCTCGATCCTCTGCTCGCCCTCCTCTTCCCATTGCTGATACGCCCCGATATTACCGGATTCCCCAGCCGTCTTCGCTCGCATAATTTGCTCCACAATCGTGCCCTTTCCCCACCCCTGCCAATACCCCCGCTTGCCGGGACCTAGTTCCTTGAGCTTTTCCAAAAGCTCACCGGGAGAAAGCGCCTTCTGCCAATCTTTGGAAGTTCTCAACCACGTCTCCGTCACTCCTTCCGCTTTGCGATAGACGAATCCTCCACTGAGGGTAGCCGCGGCAACCGGAAGCATGATGAGTCCACCGGAAGCACCCAGAGCCGTAAGCAGACTTTGACCTCCCACATACGCCTTCACAATAGCAACACCACCAATCGCGAGACCGGCTGCGCTCTGCGTTCCCTCAACTCCATAAATGTAATTCGCGTTTCGATAAAGATCAGCAAGCGCGGCATTCTTCGAATTCATCGCTGTTTCGATGCGTGCGCCATTTGCAGCGTAGTCACAATATGCCATGTACGCACCAAAGAGATCGCCTGCGGCACCGACGGCATTCAATCCTACTCGGAAATTGCGGGCAGCACTCGCAGCATTCATTGCACGGGTAATTTCTGCTACGTCACCGGTTTGTACCGCACCCGTGATGATTTTTTGTGCACCGGGACTTTCGTTGATCAGTGCAAATACCTCTGCATCGAGTTTGATGAGTTTTTGCTCGGAAGCGGCTTCGAGGAACGCGCGGACATTTTGTGCTTCTGCACCTTCGCCAAATTTGGAGAGCAATTGCTTCCATCGGGTTTCATCGGCTGCGGATAATACTTCCGCGGCTGCAACGCCTTTTGCGGTCTCTGTTACTTCATCTATAGCACCCGTCGCACGCTCAGCAGCTTTCGCAGACTGTGCGGCGACATCTCCTTCTCCAATGACTTTGCCCGATCCATCGACCACCGTTCCATCTCTCCGAACCACATTAAATGCGGGCTTTTCCGAAGCTGAAGATGTGATTTTTGCGGTCTCGGGTTTTGGCTCAATGACTTCCCCACCCGCAGCTTGACGCAGACGACTGCCTGCGGAGGTATCGGTAGCGGATGTCGGCACCTTATTGAGAGCATCTGCACTATCCGGTGCTGCATCGACCACATTTGCACTTCCCTCTCCCAAATGGCGCATCAATCCTTCCATGTGTGTCAGTTCGATTTTTGTGGGATCAATATTGGGATACCGTGCTTTCACGGCCTTGATAAACCAGTCTGGTAATTGATCCGGAGGAACACGTTTCAGATATGTATGGAAATCTTCAGCTGCCCGACCAAATGCTTTTTCAAATTGCTTGATGGAAGCTTCACTTACCTTTCTGTTCTTTGCGAGAAAAAGACGATTGGCCTGATCTGCGACAAATTCCTTCCGCATCCATAATCCTTCCGGAGTCGCCGCAGCAAAGCGCCTGGAGAATGTACCAAGCCGCAGTTTGGTTTCCAGACGAAGAGCGTCTGCCTCGCGGGCAATGACTAAGCGCGTAGGAGAATTGGAAATTCCAAGTTCCACGGTGCCCTTTGCAATGCGCCATGTTCCTTTTGCACCGCGTGTGATGGAATAGACCGGCCAGCCGAATGCCTCCCCGATCACATTGGCTCCTCTGCCGATACGATTGAGGGTCACCGCCTTCAGCGCGTACAGGGATGTCGCATAGACAAAGACTCCCTCGATATACGTCGCAACCAGATCGCATCCTTCGGGAAGATCAATATGCCCATCCGCAAACCCCTCAATAAGCTGGCTCCAGCCTTTGATGTTACATTCAACAACTTTGCCTCCGATCCAGAGTGTACAGGCGGTTTCATCAATAACAAGATCGATACCATCGAGACTCATGGCTCCGACCATTGCTGCCCAGAACAATGCATCCGACTTGTACTCACCGGATTGCCTCTTCTTGAGCACTGCACTCGTGTGCTCATGATTCATCAATTCGTAAGCAGCAGGGCCGAATGTTTCCACTAACTTATCAATCCCTTGCTCTACTCCTCCGATGACTGCCTCTGCTGGTTTTTCAATGACATCGGGCAATGCATCAGGCAAATAGTCCCGATCATCTTTTCTTTTTTTATCATCGGCAGTTTCTTTTGATCCGGGACCGTATTTGTTCCACATTTTGTATCCGAGATATCCGGTCAAACCAGCAAAGGGCACCCATAGCATCCAATTCCACTTACTACGTTTCTCGTCTGAGGCACCACCCTTCTTTTCGCCACGCATCCATTTCCAGAGCGCATAGAGCCCCACACCACCTAGAGTAATTGCAGAGAGAGTGGCGATCTGTTTGCCGGTCCACTCTCTGGGATCAGCGGATTGCGGAAACCATTTCTCCGGTGCCGCGGAAATTTTCTTCTGCAACTGTTCCTGTTTTGCAGGTGTCTGCGGAACAGATTCCTCGTATGGTGCGCGTGATTGTTCTAATGGCTTCAGAGGCGTATTGGTTTCGTTCGATTCTTCCTTTGTTTTGACCTCTTGTGCAAAAGGATCTTTCGAAAGACTGTCGCGAAGCAAATCGAGTTCACTCCTGAGAGAAAGAACCTCTTCTTCGGATATCAGTTGCTCCGGATCCTTAGCTCCTTCCTGCTCATTCGCGTCAACACGTTCACGCAGAAGCTTCATATTGTCATCAGCGATTGTCTGTTGCTCGGCTCCGAGCTTCTGAAGTCCCTCGCGTACTGTCGTCAGAATTCCCGGACGATCCGTCGTCGTAATGCGGCGAAGTTCGTCGAGTAACTCCTGTGTGGGATGATTTTTATCACAGAAGAATTCGAGCAGTTTATTGGCCGGAGAGATCTCGACGTTGTCTGCCATAAATCCCTTAATTATAGCAAAAAACCACGATTTGCGCCATTCTCCATCGGGCAATTACTCGTGTTTCACGCAGCCAAACCAAACTTTTCTCCTCGTCTCCCCTTCATCACATTCGTTGCAGCTTCTCTTGTCGTTCTCCATGTCCGTCCCACTGTGTATCCAGCCGCCGTACCTGCGAATTCCACCGCGTCATTCAAACCGTTAACCGTCGCGTAACTCGCACGACGCACCCAGCCAATTTCAGCCCCTACAGGACCTTTTTCGGATTCGCCGGCTTCGATGGATTTGGGTATTTCTGTCATGGTGACTTAGGCAGATTGTTCGAGAGTGAATTCCAAATCAAAAATCTTGCTTCGGTCTCCGCCACGAGCCGGAATTTGCACTGTTACATCCTTAGATGCAGCAGCAAGTTTTGCCTTGGCCTCTGTAAAGTCCTCGCCCTCAATGGTAGCGAGATTATTGAAGACTAATTGTGAGGGCTGCTCTCGTGTTCTCATCCCTGTAATACTTCCAACAAGATTCTGCTGCTCCCCCACCCTCGTAATGCGAAAGTGTTTTTCTCCGATCTTGATCAACTGTGCACCACCTCTTTCCACGACCTTCAAATCCGTACCTTGAAAAGTTCCCTGTAAGCGAACAGTTTCTAGCGCAGCCGGATTTTCCGGGGATTTCTGCTGATCTTTTGGAGGGACACTCTTTTCTGGAACAGTGCTGGAACCCTTCGATGCAATTAACTGTTTTTGCTTCTCTGAAACAAACGGCGCAATAAAGCGAACGCCCAGAGATGCAAGGAATGCGAAGCCCGTCACTTGAAGCAATCGACGACCCAAGCTGGGCTTTTGCCCTGATTGGAGACCCTTGCCAGCTAGCTTACTGAGCCCCCAATAGAGAATACCTGCGGGAACTGCAACTGCGGCTGCCAGACCAATAACGTGCACTCTCTTTTCCTCTTTTGAGAGATTTGGATCGTTCATGATATTTACAGCCTGCTCGCCGATTTGTGCCATAGCATCCGTACCCTTTTTGACCTGATTACCGACAAACTCTGTTCCCTTTTTGGCACCTTTTGCGAGTGAATCAATGCCTGTGTTAATAGCTGAACCGACGGTTTCCTGCGCGCTTTGTGAGAAGCTCTGCTCTTGTCTCCGCACTTCATCTTCAAGATCAACAAGACGCTTGCTGAGGTCGAGATTCGGATCGAGCGCCAGTTTGTCTTTTTCCATTTTAATATCGTTCAGGAGTTGGGCGCGATCTGCACCCTCCATCTTGGCAATTTGTTCCTTCAGTAATTCCTTATTCACGCCAGTTTTGGCGTAGCCAAGTACTTCTGCACGCGTGGACTTTGCCTTCTTTTCCGGAGCTGTATCACTGTTACCCATAAAAATAATTGAAAAGAATACTAAATTTTCTCAAACGTGAGATGTTTCACCGCAAGCTTTCCTGCCTGCAGGTTATTCACAATATCCTGAACGCTGACGGCAAGATCTCCACCGTTGTGGCGTAGTTCCGTCGCACCGATATTCTGGGCATCTTTGGCGGTCAGAGCTGCTGCCGTAGCCGGTGCATCATTCACCTTCACCTTGTACTGCACATTGTTGAAATTCACGGAATCGCTCGCGATACGGATCTTACTTTGGCCAATTTGCATCTCGACCGGCGAAGTGAGAGGAAGATTCTGATTGAGCTTCAATCCATTGATACCAAAGAGATTCTGCTGTGTTTCCGGCGAGCCGGAGGGCACGGAGAAGTTATTGGTGAGATTGGCTGCAAGCAATCGCTCCATGGTAATGGTGGTTTTATTTTCTGGTGTTCCGGGATTCGCTGCCACGTACTTCCGGAGATACGCGGAAACCCGCTCATACATGTTCGCCCCGGGAAAGCCGGCAAGAAGGGGGGCCAGTTGCTTGTACGCCTTATTGCAATCCTCTTCGAAGACGCTCATTACTATCTGCTTATTCTGTTCTCCAAACTCACGAACACCCTCCCAGATGTCCATCCTGTTCACTTTCTCCTGAGCAATCTTCGTAAAGAAATTTTCCTTCATGCCGAAACTTGTCGGGGCTGCCATCACTTTCCAGAATTGCTTCACAAGGAAATTCCATGCATCACCTGCTTTTTCCGGTACGGTGACTCCCATGAATTCTCCGATGGCCGTCACCCCCTCTTTGATCTTGCCCCAAGATTGCTCAAATTTTTCCTTCACTTGTTTGACCAGCTTCGGCGTGCGGTCGGGGTTTGCTTGCTGTTGGATAATCTGTTCGATCTGAGCAACCCGGCTATCAAGATCCTTAAGAAAAGCTTCTTTCTCAACATTAGAAAGTTCCTGAGCCTCATCGCCAGTCTCCACTTCCTCTCGAACAGCTTCTTTAAGTTTCGGTAGGCGTTGCACATTGAGCGAACCATTTTCTCCTTTTTCTACCTGCTGCTTGAGATTGCCAAGCTGATCGACAATTTGCCCATGCGAGAGATTCTTCTGTTGAAGCTCATACAATGCCCGATCGATCGGATCGGTCGGGATTTCCGCCGGTGTATTCTTTGGTTTGTTGATGTTGTCACCGGGTGCCATAAAAATGTTTGGAAAAAATTACGCTGCTGTTTTTTGTACCCCTGCCAAGGTCGCCACCGTTTTCTGCAGCGCCGCATTCCATGGAATATTCCGTGCGCGGTCGAGAATGGATTTCAGCCGATCCACTTGTGGAGGAGTCATGCGCGCGAGTCCGGCGAGCCAGTAGGCACGCTCGGCATCGGTGAGCAGTAAGCTCTCACGAATCATCGTCTGGAGAAGACTCAGGTCGACCATAAGAAGAGGGATGTGTATTTCACTATTATTCTATCAGAAAACGGCGTTTTGAACAATGCATTGAAAATGCACGCCTAGCCGTGCAGAATGCATTTATGAACGTCACCCACTTCGAAAAAGGATTCCAGTATTCCGCAGATCAGCTTCTGCTTGTTGCACGCAAACTCGGCAAGCTCGCAACGTATTGCGGTCGGATCAAAGATGAAGCTTCTCAGATCCGCGTGGAATCGCAACGTCGTGATGCAAAGAAAGAGCGCGATCAGGTGAAAGTGATGATCACTATAGAACTCCCAAAAAAGATTCTCCGCGCGGAATCCCGAAGACCTGATCCGGTGGAAGCAGTGGATCGATGCATCGAAAAACTGGAGCCGCAGGTGAAGAGGTATAAGGAGATGCAAACGGGAATCGGAAAGAATCGCAGGGCAAGAAGAAGACAGAAATAGAAAGGGCACAAATCCCAAGGGCGCAAGGGCGCAAATTCCCGCTACACAAAAAACATTCCTTGTGCCCTTGCGCCCTTGGTTCTTGCGCCCTTCATCTCCGCTATACTTCTCCTATGTACCGAATTCTCGCCTTGCTCTTGCTATGGGTAACCTTCCCCTCCTTCGCTGCCGAGAGCCCTATTTCCGGTACAGAGCCCGTTGCCGTGATTGCCGGACCCGAGGATGTAGCCGTGGGACGTACGCTCGTTTTAGAGGCACTCGGAAGCCGCGGACTTGGAGAGAAAACGACCTACAAGTGGTACAGAGACAATATTTCCATTCCGATCAGCAGATCCGTGGAAGTGGTGTACACACCCGACCGACCGGGAGTGACAGTATTCCGGGTGGTCATCAATACGACCGTCAATGGCGAGCAGTATGAGATCACCTCTGAAAAAACTGTCACGGTGTATCGCAGAAAAATCGCGCTCATTGCCGATGCGGGTGTTTCGGGAGACAAGCTCACACTCCATGCACAGGCGGCAGGCGCCGCAGGCGTATATCTCCGCGTTGTCCAACCGGGCGAGACTATCCCCTTGGATAGCGAACAGACGTTGACAGCGATCATGACGGAGCAAAGCGATGCGCTTGCGGGAGCCGAAAGCGTCATCTTGTGGACAAACGGTCTCACCGGCATTCAGGCGCTGAGCAATGCACTGGAATCCGCGCCGGACCGCAAGGCGGCACTCGCGAATCAGACGATCGTGATGATCAGCGACGGAAGTCTTTCACGTCTTGCCCGCACCGTCCGCGGACATTTTGCGGTACTCCAGCCCGACCGCATTCTGGTGACGCGCAAGGAAGCCATCAATCCGATTATCGCCGCAGAGAATATCGATGCAGCATTACAGG